>Ga0163144_10002801_pt1 | contig 39894 bp, 32 predicted proteins | sample OliLak19BULKMAT1_FD_123175 | JGI IMG/M metagenome (GOLD analysis project Ga0163144, IMG submission 123175) | Freshwater microbial mat bacterial communities from Lake Vanda, McMurdo Dry Valleys, Antarctica - Oligotrophic Lake LV.19.BULKMAT1 | ecosystem: Environmental > Aquatic > Freshwater >...
ACCACAGGAAAAAGGTTGGCAGATTTGATGGGCGGGTCATCTATTTTTTTATCAACTTTCTTTGCTTTCATGTAATCACTATTACTGCGTAATTTTCAAATGCTTTCATTTGTATTCATAACATTTTCCTGTTTATTTGGGTGCGAATTTCCAATTTCTTCAATGGGGCTTCGCCGTTTGTCTTTTAATTGTTTAAAATGAGAAGGGGAGAGGCCGGTTACTTTTTTAAACTGGTTACTCAAATGTGCCACACTGCTGTAATTCATCTTCCAGGCAATTTCTGTAATGTTTAATTCATCATAAATAATCAGTTCCTTGATCCGTTCAACTTTATGTAAAATAATGAACTGTTCAATGGTAGTGCCCTGCACCTCAGAAAATAAATTGGCCAGGTAAGTATAATCGTAGTTTAATTTATTGCTGAGGAAAATTGAAAAATTAACAACCAATGGTTCATGATCATAGTGAACCAATTCAATGATTGCATTTTTTATTTTTTCAATTAAGATCGCTTTTTTATCCTCGATTAATTCAAGACCGGAGTTCAGGAGTGCAGTTTTTAATTGATTCCTCACCTCGGCAGAAATGTCTTCCATAATTTCTACTTCACCTAAATTAACAACGATAAAGTGCAGACCAAGTTTAATGAGTTCTTCTTTTACCAGCATTTTACACCGGTTACTCACCATATATTTGATATATATTTTCAAATCATTTGTTCCTTTTTAAAGAGTGCGGTTTAACCTGTGAGAAATGTAATAATAGAAGTTGGAGAATAGGCTAAAGTTAAGCTATTCAAGAATACTTACTTGTAAACAAATAAAGTATTCATACACGGCTGCCTTTTTTGCCCATGAACAATAGAATAATTCCACCAACCAGCAATATAGCACCAACAACAGGTGGCCATTGTACTATATTATTTTTCTTGCGGGTAATTTCTAAAGGGCCAATGTCAACCAGCTTCTCCGTTGTAAAATAATTAAACCCTGTGTATACCATCATCAATATGCCAATGACCAATAAAACGATTCCAGCTATTTTCATGTGCAAGTTTTAAACTGTGAGATGTAATTTGCCCGGAGATTCTCCTCTCTGCTTAATCAACACAGTAACAGAAAGGAGGAGTGAGCATATTCCATTACATACAATGTGAAGTTGAGTTAGTTAAAACAGGTATTGTTATAGAACTATTTAATTTTCTTACATAGTTCACACATTTGCAATCCTTCAAAAGAATGTTTTATACATAAAAAAAGGGCCGTCTCTCAACAGCCCCTAACCTCAAAATAAACCAACCCTAAAAAATATTAATACGATGTTTTTAATTCTACTCTCCTGTTTTTTGCACGGCCGGCAGCAGTTTTATTATCAGCAATCGGTGTGCCTTCTCCATAACCTGTACTGGTTAAGCGGCTTTCATCTATACCATGTGATACCAGGTATTTTCTTACTGACTCGCTGCGTTTTTGTGAAAGGTTTATATTGTATTCATCTGAACCCTGGCTATCTGTATGTCCATCAATTGCCAGTTTTGCATATTCATACTGTTTTAGAATTACAACCAGTTCATCCAGTTCTGAAAGTGATGCCACCTTCAACACATCGCTGGCTGTTTCAAAAAATAGTTTACTTGCAATTTTTGTGATCTTTGTTTCAACTTCTTTAGTTATTTCAGGACATCCTTTATTTGGAATAGTTCCTACAAGAGTTGGGCAACGATCATCTAAATCCGCAACACCATCGCCATCGGTATCAGGACATCCTTTTAAACTTGCAGGTCCGGCTGCATCAGGGCATCTGTCTTCTTCATTTACAATTCCGTCCTTATCATTATCTATTGTGCAACCAACTGCATCCACTTTATAACCTGCTTTTGTGCCGGGGCACTTATCGTCAATATCTGCTACACCATCTCCATCTGTATCGGGGCATCCTTTGAATGCTGAAGTTCCTGCCACATCAGGACAACGATCGTCTTTATCTGCAATGCCATCAGCATCTTTATCAGGACAACCATTCAACGTAACTAAACCTGCTATATCGGGACATGCATCTAAATAATCTGCAACGCCATCTCCATCTTTATCAAGAGGGCAACCATTTTTATCAACAGCTACCATTGCAGGTGTGCCAGGACATTTATCGAGCCTGTCTGCTACGCCATCATTATCTTCATCTTTCTTTTTACCCAGGTTAAAACTGAGTCCAACAGAATGAAACAGGTACTTATCATTATTATCGCCTTTAACCATTCCATCTCTTCCATCCCTATTTGAAAACATAAAGGTTTCCTGAAGATTCAGCATAACCGTTGGCCCTAGTTTTACGTTAAGTCCTGCTCCTGTTGAAGGAGTTACAAAATCAAGATCTTTAATTGTATTATCCACTTTATCATCAAACCACATGGCGCCAAATCCTACAAAAACGTAAGGCTGAACGATGGACTTATCATGCAGGAGGTTGTATCTTAAGTTCAACGTAGCTGTTGACACATCATATAAAAATTTTCCTGTGGGGCGGTTAAAACCAATTTTTCCTTTTGTGCCGAGAAGACTTAAATCAAAATGTCCACCAAGACGGTGTGAAAGCGAAAGCCCACCAAAACCATAAAATGCCATATCGGTTTTATAAAAGTCGTTTCCAAGATCGCCCTTGTACTGGACCGCACCGCCATGAAAGCCGATATTCCATTTCTTATCCTCCGTTTGTGCAACAGCAATGATCGTTGCCATTAAACTCATACATATCAAAAGTAGTTTTTTCATAATGTTTTTTTTCTTATTTCTTATTCAAAGATGAAAAGTTTTTTGGGATGCATCGTTACAGAAATTCATCAAAAATTTACATCTTTCACACTTTATTATAATAACAATATCTTATTCATTCAATTATGTTGATGATTGAACATGTTTGAGAAAAAAAATAAGCGGGCTTTAAGCCCGCTTTATTTTGCGTAGGTGTTTTTTCAATGTTTATTTGTTATCAACGACCAGATCTTTAATTGCTTTTCCCAATTCATCCATATCATGATTGAATTCTTGTTTAAATTTTTCCCAATCGCTTTGGGTAGTTTCATAATTGGCTATTCTATCTCTCAACTCTTTATTTTTTAATTCAAGGTTCTTGATTTTCTTTTCACGCATTTCATCAAATAACTTGCCGGGCTTTTGCACTTTTGCTTTTAGTTCAGCAATCTTTTTTTCATTTTCGTTGATTCTTAATTGGGCTTCGGTTTTAAATTCCTTCCATTCTTCGGCGGTGGCTGTTTTAACAGTAACGGTATTGGCATCTGTCCTTGTAGTATCTGTAGCTTCCACTTTTACTTCTGTTGTTTCCTCTTTTTGATCTGTTGATTCGCATCCTATTAAAACTACAGCTGTAAGAAAAGTTATAATGGAAAGAGCATAAATTATTTTTTTCATGTTTTTTTATTTGATTGGTTAATAATTGAGTAATCGCTGGTAACCGGTAGGCTGAAGCATCTTCTTTTTGCACTAACGTATTAACATTGTAAAGGTGTGGCCGTTATTAAAAACAAACGTTATACAGTTTTACTGAAAATGTTACATGATTCACAGATTCAGTAAAAATATTTACTGCTTCTTTTTTTGTTCTGCCGCTTTTTGCTGAGCAGCTTTCAATGCAGCCGCTTTTTTATCAGCTGCCTTTTTCTTTCTGTTATAATATCCTTTGAACAGAAAGTTTTCTTTTACGGCTTCCATGTTTTCACTTAAACCTGCCGTACCGCTTTTTATATTTGAAATGGACTGGCCAAGATTATTTGCAATAGTGGGGTCATTGATCAACCGGCCCAATGTTCCATTGCCGCTGTTTATTTTTATCATCACCTCTGAAAGCTGATCTGTAATAATTTCACTGTTGGCAGCGGTAATCTGTAAGCTGGCCATGATATCGTCTGTTTCTATCGGCTCGGTTGATTCAAGTTTTTGTCCTGCTTTTACTACAGCAGAATCGGAACCACCCTGGGAAATAATGATCAAACGGTCACCAATAATACCTTCGGAGCCAATGGCCGCCTTACTGTCGGTTTTAATAAATTTCTTCACATCATTCCTGATCAGCATTTCAACTCTTACAGTTGAATCATTAATGATCGTAATATCATTAACAGTGCCCACTGTAATTCCTGAAAAACGGATATTGTTTCCAACCTGTAACCCGCTTACATTATAAAAATCAGATGTTAATTTAAAAACGGGATCAAATAAATTATTCTTTTTGCCGATTATAAATACGGTTACAACAAGAAGTAAGATTCCTCCGATAATAAAGAGGCCAAGCCGCACTTTGTAATTTTGTGAATGTGTATCCATAGTTTGTATATTTAATAATTAGCTATTCCTGTTGTTTCATTACATTGAAAAAGACCTGATATATGAATCGGTAGAATTCATAAATTCTTCTGCTTTACCTTCTTTATAAATAAGCCCATCTTTGATCATCATCATTCTGTTGGCTGTTTTCTGTGCACATTTCATATCATGTGTGATGATGATAGAAGATGTTTTATATTTTTTCTGTACATCCAGTATCAGTGAGCTGATTTCATCAGAAGTAACCGGATCAAGACCTGTTGTTGGTTCATCGTACAGCATAATGAGGGGATCCACAGCAATTGTTCTTGCCAGGCTTATTCTTTTGCGCATACCACCCGAAAGTTCGGAGGGCATTTTGTTTAACGAATCAACAAGGTCAACGTTTTCTAACACCTCGTGTACTTTATCCTGAACTTGTTTTTCAGTTAACCCTTTTTTTATTCTTCTTAAAGGGAATTCTATATTTTGTTTTACCGTCATAGAATCATACAAGGCCCCGCTTTGAAACAAAAAGCCTATTTTTTGCCGCAACTCATTCAGTTCTTTGCTGTTCAATGATGTAACATTTTTATCCAGCACATTGATCGTTCCTGAATCAGGCTTTAAGAGACCAACAATGCATTTAATTAAAACAGATTTACCTGAGCCTGATTTGCCCAATACCACCAGGTTTTCACCTTTATAGAGGGTTAATGAAATATTCTTTAAAATTTCCTGGTTTCCAAACGACTTGTTTAGTTCAACAATTTCAAGAACAGGCTGATCAGTTCCGGGATTCATTTTATCAATTGGCAATTCTATCGTTTCATTTTCGCTCATGATGTGATGATGTCAGTAATTTGTACTGCAATCATATCTACAATAAAAACAAGCAGTGAACCTAATACAACTGCTGAGTTAGCAGCCTTGCCCACACTCTGTGTTCCGCTGCCTGCATTATATCCTTTATAACAACCTACCAAACCAATAACTGCACCAAAGAAAAATGATTTAATGACTGCGGGTATTAAATCAATAAATTCTACGGGAGCAAAAGCTTGAGCAAAAAACAACGTAAAAGAGACATTTCCTTTAATGTTTGCTCCGGCCCAGCTACCAAAAATGCCGAATGCATCGGCATAGAGTGTTAATATAGGAATCATGATGGTAGCTGCCAGAACCCTGGTTACTAGTAAATATTTTATAGGATTGATAGAGGACACTTCCATGGCATCAATTTGTTCCGTTACTTTCATAGATCCCAGTTCTGCACCCATACCTGATCCAATTTTACCAGCACAGATCAATGCAGTGATCACAGGTCCCATTTCTCTTATGAGTGATAAGGCCACCATACCAGGCAACAGGGTTACTGCGCCGAAATCAACCAATACCGGCCTTGATTGAATCGTAAGAACCAAGCCCATAATGGCGCCGGTTATAGAAATCAATGGCAATGATTTATACCCAATTTGAAAACATTGACGCATAAACTCCCTGAACTCAAAGTTGACTGAAAAAGTTTCTTTGATGATACGGGTAATAAATAAAAAAACATCTGCTATATCGGTTAAAAAATTTGCCGCTTCTTTCTTTTTTACAAATGTTTCATTACTGAGGCGTACGGTTTGCTTTGTTGCAAAGTTTTTAATTTGGCCTACCGGTATAAATTTATTCATTAGCTGATATTTCGTTTCTGATGGTTGAATTCGTTCATCATTTTTTATTTTACAAGAACAGTGCCGTTTGCAGGGCTTATTATCATCAGGCTTTTGTAACTAAAATCCGGATAAACCATACTTATTTTGCCCAAACTGTGGAGTGAATAGATTTCACTGCTTATTCGTTTTGCAACTTCTGTTCTGGTTGTGTTATTTTCTTTACAGTAGGTATCTAAATCCACATTTTTACATACGGTGTTATATAAAACAGGGATGTCTTCAAAAATCAATATGCCATCTTTACCTTTTGGCAAAAGAAGATGAAGTTGTTCATTTGCCGTTTGAATAGCAAGCTTTATCAATGTAACACATAAAGAAAAATTTGTTACTTTATGTGCGTATTGTTTGTAAAATTTTTTGAAAGTGCTGATCAATATTTTATCTGCTTCACTTTCTGATGATGTGAATTTTAATACAATACCATAAAGGATGGAACTGTAACTGTCGTAAATTTGTTCAAAGCTTAAAGGCAGGAGTTTTTCTTTCATTCTTTTCTATTCCCGGTTCGGTAGCAGATAACCTTTCGGTTAGGATGGCCTTATGGATTAATTGTTCCTTTAATTTATTTATTCCGCTGCTACCCGTTTGAATTTTTCAGGAAATTGCTGAACAATTCCTTTTGAAAAAATATCTGCCAGTTTTATTACTTCTGTTTGTGCTTTATCATAGGCAACAATGTCGGCACTATAATCTTTTTTAATCCGTTGGTTCGTTTGGTCGGTTGTTAACAGGAGCAGGTCTTTCATGATTATTTTCATGTCAGTTTCTTGCAGGAAAGGATTCGTTGTACAAAGAAATTCAGTGATTAAATCGGCGTTTGAAAGCCATTTTTTATTTGCCTCATTAATTGCTTTTGCATTGCCTGTTTGGGCGGCATTAAAAACTTCCAGTAAAATGGTTATATGTGTTTCTAACAAAGCAGTTAAGTGTTCGCCGGCTACCGTTCCATAATAGGGCTTGATGGCATTTCCTATTTCAGTTTTGTTTTGATGAAGCCTGCTTAAAGCTTCCTCCGTTCCCGGGAGTTTATCAACAATACAAAGCATCACACTTCTTGTTCTGGCCACATGTTCTTCCCAAAGTCTTTTCATGCTGCTGTTTAATTCTGAGGTGGCAATTGTATTAACAATTGCATTCTTTTTTATATTTTCTTTTGAATTCGGATCGCCTTGAATAAAAGAATAACTAAACAAGCCAATCAGCCCGGCAATTTGTAATGCTGTATAAAGGCTGTCTTTTGTAAAACGTTTCATAAAAAAAATACTTAAATCAATTAATAGTTGTTTTTAAACTGGAACTTTCCAGAATAACTTTTAAACAGGTAAGCAGACGTAATGGGTTGGAAATTTGGATATTTAAAAAAGCCCCGTATCCATCCTAATATAATATCAATGTGTATGACAATTTTTGAGGATCCGAGGCTTCAACCGGGATAGCTTTTTAAGCATCCGATTGTATTATAAAAGAAGAATTAATAAAAGGATGATAATAATGACTGCACCAATTGAAAGATAAACACCGCCACTGAGTACCTTCAATTCTTTCTTTATTTCCTTTACTTCCTTACGTAAATTCTTTTTTTCAGTATTTGACAATTGAGTTTTATCCATTGTTTTGATCTGATCCAAACGAAGAAGCAGTTGTTGTGCTTTAGGATCTGTTCCTCCTGGTTCTGTTGCAGGAGAAATATTACTTGAAGTTGCCGGTAATGAAATGGCAATAAACAGCACGAGGGTTGTTAATCGCAAAATTTTTCTTGTAATCATTGTTTTAGTTTTTTTTAATTGAACTCACCTTAACCTGTTTTTAGTACTGAAAAGTGCTTTACTAATTTTGGATAAAGATGCAAACCTTTCAGTTCAACTATATTATAGGATTTGGTATTTATGTTACATGATTCACACATTGATAAGGATGTATATATGAACCAAATACCTTTTCCTGATTTAAACAAAAACTTTCATTTATTAGGCTTGAAAAGGACGCTTCAGGATATAGAGCGATTGAAAAAAAATTATCACTAATAAAAAAAAAAACGTACAAAAGCTTTCTGGATTTTTTTGCTTTAATTTACGCCCCCAACCATTGATTATGAAGATTCAGTTTTATCTGCGGTTTTTCTCCCAACTCGGTCAAAACCTGTTTATTAGCGGCAATTGCAACCAACTCGGTAATAATGAGCCGTCAGAGGCTTTACCCATGCAATATCTCACTGATGAATTCTGGACCGTAACCATTGAACTAGCAAAAGATTTTGAAAATGAACTGCAATATAGTTACCTGCTGAAAGCTGAGAATGGAGAAATTGTCTCAGAATGGGGAAATGACCGTATTGTTGAGGTGCTGAAAATGCCGGTTAATGAAATAACATTGATTGATACCTGGAATCATGCTGGCGAATTTGAGAATGCTTTTTACACACAACCTTTCCAGGATGTGTTGTTGCCCAAGGCAAAACCCGGCAGGGTAAAATCATTTAAATCGGTTACTCATATTTTTAAAGTAAAAGCTCCTTTATTAAAAACGGACGAAGTATTGTGCATTGCCGGCAGCAACGAAACCTTTGCAAACTGGAGAACAGAAGCACCTGTTTTAATGCATCGGGAGGAAAACTGGTGGGTGGCCAGGATGAATTTATCGGCTGAAAGTTTCCCCGTTGCCTATAAATACGGAGTGTATAGTAACGGCACAAAATCATTTGTTGGTTTTGAAAATGGGAACAACCGGATTTTGCATGATAGTTATGCTAAAAAGAAAATGAGTATTCTGCACGACGGTTTTGCACAATTACCCAATCATACATGGAAAGGTGCAGGTGTTGCCATTCCCGTTTTCAGCTTGCGTACACAAAAGAGTACCGGCGTTGGTGAATTTACAGATATCAAAGCATTGGTTGATTGGGCAAAAAAGGTGGAGCTGAAACTGATTCAGATTCTGCCCGTCAATGATACAACAGCAACACATACATGGGTTGACTCGTACCCATATGCAGCCATCTCTGCATTTGCATTGCATCCAATCTATCTCAATATTGAAGCGGTTGCCGGTACCTCCAACCACCCGGTAGTTAAATCAATCCGGAAAAAACAAAAAGAACTGAATGCCCTTACTGACATAGATTATGAAGCAGTCATGAAATTAAAATGGGTTGCTATTAAAGAATTATTTGCAGAACAGAATGCAGCCATGCATGATGATGCTATCTTCTTTGAATTCTTTGAGCTTAACCGCCATTGGCTGGTTCCATATGCTGCATTCAGTTACTTACGGGATAAATATAAAACACCTGATTTCAGTCAATGGAAAACACATGCTATATATAATGAAGCAGCCATACAGGAATTTGTTGCTCCAACGCAGAAGCATTACAATGAAATTGCCGTTTATTATTTTATACAATATCATCTGCACCTGCAGTTAAAAGAGGCCACTGCCTACGCACATCAGCATCATATTATTCTGAAGGGTGATATACCAATCGGCATCTATCGTAACAGTTGCGATGCGTGGGTTGAACCGGGATTATATAATATGAACATGCAGGCAGGAGCACCGCCAGATGATTTTGCAGTGAAAGGTCAGAACTGGGGGTTTCCTACTTACAACTGGCAACAGATGGCCGGTGATGGATTCAGATGGTGGCGCAGGCGTTTTGAGCAAATGAATAATTATTTTGATGCGTTTCGCATTGATCATATACTTGGTTTCTTCCGTATCTGGAGCATACCTATGCACGCAGTAGAAGGAATTATGGGATATTTTGTTCCTGCAATACCTATTCATATGAGTGAATTTGGACAAAGAGGAATGTGGTTCGATCATCAACGCCTTTGCAAACCATTCATCAATGAAGCAATACTTATTGAGTTGATGGGAACGGATGCAGCATTATTAAAACTTTATCTCCTTGAAACAGATAACGGAAATTTTGAATTAAAAGAGGAGTTCAACACACAACGAAAAGTAGAAGCTCATTTTGCTAAACTGGAAACAGGTGATGTGAATGATCGCATTAAACATGGTTTGTACGATTGCATCAGCAATGTTATTTTATTTGAAGTGGAAGGAAGCCAGGCACAACAGTTTCATTTCCGCATCAGCATGACTTCAACCATTTCTTTTAAGTATTTAGATAACAATGCAAAAGCAAATCTTGAATCACTGTATATCAATTATTTTTTCCGCAGGCAGGATGATTTCTGGCGTAAAGAAGCGCTGGCAAAATTGCCGTACCTCAAAGGTTCTACCAACATGCTGGTTTGTGGTGAGGATCTGGGTATGGTGCCGGATTGTGTGCCTGATGTAATGAAACAAATGGGTATGCTGAGTTTGGAAATTCAACGGATGCCGAAAGATCCGAAGAAACAATTCTTTAATCCTTCCGATGCACCATACTTAAGTGTGGTAACACCAAGTACACATGATATGAGTACCATCCGTGGCTGGTGGGAAGAAAACAGAGCACAAACGCAACAATTTTATAACCAGGAGTTGGCTCAGTGGGGCGAAGCACCTTATTTCTGTGAACCATGGATTGTGCGCAGCATCGTTACACAACATTTATACTCACCTGCTATGTGGAGTATTTTTCAGATTCAGGAATTGCTGGGCATGAGTGAAAAGCTCCGCAGAGAAAATCCGCATGAAGAACGGATCAATGTGCCTGCTAACCCAAAACATTACTGGCGTTACAGGATGCACCTCTCATTGGAAGACCTGCTGAATGAAGATGCGTTTAATGATGAACTTAAAAGATATGTTATTATTGGTGGAAGGGGATAATGATTTGAAAATTTGCAGATGCCTTTACAAGTAAATTATAAAAAAACAGAACTTCCATTTCAATATCCTTTTACAATTTCAAAAGGAACCAAAACGCATCAATCAGCTTTGATCGTTGAACTGGAACATCGTGGCGCAAGAGGCTATGGCGAAGCGCCAGCCATTGCTTATTATAATATTCCGGTGGATAAGATGATTGAAGACCTTGAACGAAAAAAAAACTTTGTTGAAAAGTTTGCGTTCACTGATCCTGATCGTTACTGGCATTACCTCCATCATTTGTTTCCTCAAAATAATTTTTTGGTTTGTGCATTGGATATAGCCACATGGGATATGTATGGCAAGCTGCGCAATAAACCTCTGCATCAACTCTGGGGTTTGGATATGAGCAAAGCACCTCTTTGTGATTATACCATTGGTATTGATACAGTAGAAAAGATGGTTGAAAAAATAAAAGAAAAACCCTGGCCCATTTATAAAATAAAAGTAGGTGTACCGGGTGATGTGGAATTGGTAACCGAACTCCGCAAGCATACAGATGCAATTTTTCGTGTTGATGCCAATGCCGGATGGACACTGGAAGAAGCCCTTATAAAAATTCCAATTTTGAAAGAGTCAGGTGTTGAGTTTATTGAACAACCTCTTGCAAAAGACAATTGGGATGGCATGAAAGTATTGTACAAAGAATCACCACTTCCATTAATTGCTGATGAGGCCTGTGTGTTTGAAGCAGATGTAGAAAAATGTTACAATCATTTTCATGGTATCAATATTAAATTAACCAAGTGCAGTGGAATTACACCTGCAAAACGAATGATCATCAAAGCAAGAGAGTTGAATATGAAAGTGATGATTGGTTGTATGAACGAAACGACCGTTGGCTCTGCAGCCATTGCACAACTTGCACCGCTTGCTGATTATATTGACATGGATGGGCCCTTGTTGCTTGCTGAAGATATTGCAACCGGCTTAACTTATGACTTTGGAAAAGTAGGAGTGAGCAGCGGAGCAGGACTGGGTATACAAATGAAGGAAGGGTTTTAAACAGGTATGCCATACTGATGAAGTATGGCATACGTTTCAGCAATAAATTTATTTTACTCCCACACCAGCGCACTTGCGCCGAGTATGGCGGCATCTGCTTCTTTTAAATCACTGTAAAGAATTTTCACTTTATTTTTAAATACCTGTATGAGGTTCGCTTCCATTGTTTGAACGGTTGGCTTCATTAATAAATCGCCAGCCTTCGTTAAGCCACCAAATAATACAATTGCTTCAGGTGATGAGAACATGACAAAATTGGCAAATGCTTCGCCTAATATCTGCCCGGTATATTCAAAAATTTGATTGGCAATTGCATCGCCCTGTTCTGCACAATGAAAAACCGTTTCGCTGGTGAGATCATCAATAGAATAATTTCGCAGCAGGCTTGGTGCTTTCGGTTCTTCTGTCAACATTTCAATAGCTGTTTCCCTTACACCTGTTGCAGAAGCATATGATTCCAATGAGCCACGCAAGCCGGTTCCTTTATGCATTCTTCCGCCCGGGCGAACGGTTACATGACCTAACTCACCAGCAAATCCATCATGCCCAATCACTATCTTTCCATCAATGACAATTCCTGCGCCCACACCCGTACCCAATGTAATAGTGATAAAATGTTTCATTCCTTTTGCAACACCATACATCATTTCACCTACTGCTGCTGCATTGGCATCATTGGTGAGTTTAACCGGTAAGCCAAACTTCTTTTCCATCAAATCGGACATGGGAATAATTCCTTTCCATTTCAAATTGGCTGCATATTCAATCGTTCCCTGGTAGTAATTACCATTGGGAGCGCCAACGCCAATTCCTTTAAACTTTTCATTGCCACCATGTGTAGCTATGAGTAAACTTAAATTAGCATACAGTTCTTCAATAAAATCTTCTGCATTTTCATGTACATCGGTAAGCATGCGTCCCTGTTCAACAATAAGCCCATGACGATCAACAATACCAAATTTTGTATTGGTGCCGCCAATGTCAATGCCAACTGCATAATCTTTTATCATGGTTATGATTTGATTTTTCTTTTATATGTAAAACTTTTAGTGTCCTCCACCGGCAATCTGGTTATCAAAATCCAATCCCTGTGCTTTCAATATTGATTTCAGTTTTAATGCAATTAATGCAAGTATTCCAAAACAAACTGCAGCAATGATATATGAATAGTGAATACCAATTGTACCAATATCACCCAATGTTCCCTGGAATGGAGGAATGATAGCGCCTCCAAGAATCATCATGATCAATAAAGCAGAGCCCTGGCTGGTATATTTTCCTAAACCGCCAACACCTAATGAGAAGATGCAAGGCCACATCACGGAACAGAATAAGCCACCAGCCATGAATGCGTATACAGATAACAGTCCGGTGGTAAGTACGCCAATAACCATGGAAACCATGGCCAGCACTGAAACCGTAATTAAAGTTTTAACCGGTTTTTCCTGTCCATAAAAGAAAGCTCCAATCGCAATCAATATACAAATTGAATAAAGGAGCAGGTCATTTATATCATTTCCATAAAGAAAATTTACAAAAAGGATCACAGCAAATGCTATGAATGGAACAACGATCATGGCAATTGTTTTTGCCATGCCTTTTAAATTGAATACACTAACAGCACCTGTCCATCGCCCAATCATAAGACTGCCCCAGTACAAAGAGACATACTTTGAAATCTTACTTTCATCTAAACCCATTTCATTAAAATATCCCGGTGTTTTTAAAAGGGCACCAAAGTTATTATCAATGGTTACTTCTACTCCTACGTATACAAAGATGCCGAGCATGCCATAGATCAGTTGCGGATATTTCATTGCACCCCAACCTTCGTTATTACTGATAGCACTTTTGTTTGAAATAAGTAATACAAGAACAACGGCAAGAATAATAGCAACCAGCAGAGGAAACTTGGGAACATCTGTCATGATGCCAACAACAATGGTAGCTACAATTAAACCCGTCATGACTAATAAGGAAAGAGACGCCTTGTTTTCTTTTTCCACTTTTGATTCACTGATACCGGAAGGTAATTTTGAAAAAGTAAAAAACAGGGCCACTGCTGCAAACACAGCTGCAACAATCATATACAATGTATTAATATTAGTAACGGTTACTTCTTTTACATCGCCACCCACTGAACCAAACAGAAAGAAACTTACAATGATAGGACCCAATGTGGTACCAAATGAATTCACACTTCCACCCAAATTTAAACGGTGTGAACCTGTAGAAGGATCGCCCAGCGAAATAGCAAATGGTTGTGCTGATGTTTGCTGTAAGGAAAAGCCTAATGCCACTACAAAGAACGAAGCTAAAATAGCAGGAAAGGAATTTGCATTGGCAGAAGGGATAATTAATAATGCTCCTGCAACGGATATCCATAAACCGTAAACGATCCCTTTTTTATAACCTATTTTATTGATAATGTCGTAGCCCAAAATGTTGGAGGCAAGGAACAGAGCAAGAGATCCTACAAAATAGGCAATGTAGAATGCTGAGCCGATCAATTGCGACTCAAACTGACTTAAATTGAAATGTGACTTACAAAAAGGAATAAAGATGCTGTTTGAAGCGGCAATAAATCCCCAGAAAAAGAATACGGTAACTAGAGTGCCTAAGGCGCCATAGTTGGTTGGTTGGTTTGTTTGATTCATAACAATCGTTGCTGTATTTAGTTGCAAACCCTGAAAGTAAAAAGAAATAAGCTTTTTAAAAATTATTTATTCTTTGATGCAGGAATATGGAAACTCTTGCTATATTGAAGTATCAATTGCTTAACCCCTTTTCAATGGAAATTCTTCATGTCAGTGCCGAGTGTTATCCTGTTGCCAAAGCCGGTGGTTTAGGTGATGTTGTTGGTGCACTTCCCAAATATCTGCAGGATGCAGGTCATGATGCCAAAGTGGTGATGCCCATGTATCGTACAAAATTTCTTCTTGCCAATGAATGGGACGCAGTACATAAAGGTGCTACCAACCTGGGCGATTATTTTTTTGATTATACCATTATCAAAGAAAAAACGGATAAGCTTGGCTTTGGCCTTTACCTGGTTGATATAAATGGATTGCTCGACAGAGAAAAAATTTATGGCTATGATGACGATGCTCAACGTTTCACTGCATTTCAAATTGCGGTAGTTGACTGGCTTTCTTCATGGGAGCATCGTCCTGATGCAGTACATGTACATGATTACCATGCAGGGTTGATTCCTTTTATGATGCAATACTGTTACCGTTACAATCATCTTGCATCCATACCAACCGTCATGACCATTCACAATGCACAGTATCAAGGTTGGATGGGATGGGAAAAGTCAACTTATCTTCCTCCTTATGATCAATGGAAAACCGGAATGCTTGAATGGCAAAAAGCAATCAATCCGTTGGCAAGCGGTATTAAGTGTGCATCAAAAGTTACAACGGTGAGCAACAGTTACCTGGAGGAATTGAAATACATGAGTAATGGATTGGAAGCATTGTTTGAATATGAAAAAGGTAAATGCGTTGGCATCTTAAATGGTATTGATGCAGATGTTTGGGATCCATCAAAAGATAAATATATCAAAGACGATTTCAGTATTGAAACGGTTGAAGAAGGTAAAGCAAAGAACAAAGCAAGGCTCTGCGAAACTTTTGGTTTGGATATGCATAAACCATTATTTGTTTTTATTGGTCGTCTTGTGGGCGAAAAAGCAGCTGATCTTTTACCGGCTATAGTGGGCGATTCTTTTTATTATATCGGAAGACGAATGAATTTCCTGATTTTGGGTAGTGGTGAACCGGATATAGAAGGACGATTAAATGGAATGAACGCACTGTCGCAAAATGATTACAGCTGTTATATTGGATATAATGAAGCACTCAGCCATTTAATGTATGCAGGCGCTGATTTTTTATTGATGCCCAGCCGGGTTGAACCTTGCGGTTTAAACCAAATGTATGCCATGCGGTATGGAACTGTACCTTTAGTAAGAAATACAGGAGGCCTGCGGGATACGGTAAAAGATATTGGAGAAAAAGATGGTTATGGCCTTGTGTTTTCAAACGCAGTTGTAGGCGATGTTTGTAATGCAGTTTGGAGGGCCTGTGATTTGTACAACAATAAAAAGCAATTCGATAAAGCAAGAACATACATGATGCAGCTTGATTTCAGTTGGGAGAGCAGTGTTCAGAAGTATATTGATCTCTATAAAAGTTTACAATAATTATTATCATACTCATCATCGTATAATTTTTTTTTATGAGCAAGTCAGCAGCAAAGAGCACATTAGCGGTTATTCTTGGTGGTGGTGCAGGCACCCGTTTATATCCATTAACAGCAAGCCGCAGTAAACCTGCTGTTCCTATTGCAGGAAAATACAGGTTGGTTGATATTCCCATTTCAAACTGTATAAATGCCGGTATCAATCGCATGTTTGTATTAACGCAGTTCAATTCAGCATCGTTGAACAAGCATATCAAGAATACCTATCACTTCAGTATGTTCAGCAGTGCGTTTGTGGATATACTTGCTGCAGAACAAACACCTGATAACCCCGGATGGTATCAGGGTACAGCTGATGCGGTTCGCCAGTGTTTGCGCCATGTTGAACAGCATGAAGCAGATTACGTATTGATTCTTTCAGGTGATCAGTTATACCAGATGGATTTTCAGAAAATGATTGATGATCATGTTGCCCGCAGTGCAGATATTAGTATAGCAACCATTCCCGTTAATGAAAGGGATGCACCTGAGTTTGGTGTTTTAAAAGCCGATGCAGATCATATGATCACTTCGTTCATTGAAAAACCAAAGAAAGATATTTTGAGTGAATGGGTGAGTGATACAGGAAATGAAATGAAAAATACGGGCCGGGTGTACCTCGCTTCAATGGGTATTTATATTTTCAATAAAAGATTACTCATTGATCTGTTGCAGGATGAATATAAAGAAGCCACTGATTTTGGGAAAGAGATCTTGCCTAAATCCATTGAAAAGTATAAGGTCATCAGTCACCAATACGATGGTTACTGGACCGACATCGGAAATATTTATTCTTTCTTTGAAGCCAACCTTGCACTAACAGCGGAGATTCCTGATTTCAATTTGTTTGATAATGACAGACCTGTTTTTACAAGGGCACGGATGTTGCCGCCTGCGAAGATCAGCGGTACAACATTGGAAAGAACCATCATTGCAGAAGGATCGATCATTCTTGCAAGCAGGCTGGAGAATAGTGTGATCGGTATCCGCTCAAGAATTGGTCATGGTACAACTGTTGTAAGCAGCTATATTATGGGTGGCGATTATTACGAAACATTAGAGGAAATGAATCATTCTGCAGAACGGGGTATTCCTAAGATTGGCATTGGAGAACGTTGCTATATCAAAAATGCAATCATTGATAAGAATTGCCGTATTGGAAATGATGTACGCATCAATGGCGGTAATCATTTACCTAATACCGATCATTCACTCTATACGGTGAAAGACGGAATTGTAGTTGTAAAGAAAGGTGCCATATTATCAGATGGATTTGTTATATAAAACCCCAACCCTGAGGGGCAGTTCATTCTAAGTTTATTTTTTATATTCATCTCAACAGGAAGAGATGCAAACAACCCGATTGCTATGGCTGCTGGACCAAACATTGCCTCAACTCATTCAACCTCTGCTCCTCAAAAAAAACTCAGCTTCCGTGAAGTATGGAATATGAGTTTTGGTTTTTTCGGAATTCAATTTGGTTTTGAATTACAGAATTCAAATGTGAGCAGAATCTTTGAAACACTTGGTGCTAATAAAGATGAAATTCCTCTTTTATGGATTGCCGCACCCGTAACAGGTTTGCTGGTTCAACCCATTATTGGTTATTTAAGTGATCGTACATGGCATCCATATTGGGGTAGAAGAAGACCCTTCTTTTTCATAGGCGCTGTTTTAGCAACCCTTGCTTTAATTGTAATGCCCAATTCACCCACTTTATGGATTGCAGGGGGTATGTTATGGATACTGGATGCTTCTATTAATATTTCTATGGAACCCTTCAGAGCTTTTGTTGGTGATAAGTTACCACCAAAGCAAAGAACCACAGGCTTTGCCATGCAAAGTTTTTTTATTGGTATTGGTTCTGTTATTGCCGCTTTGCTACCATGGATTTTTACAAACTGGTTCAACATCAGCAATACATCGCCGGCTGGCACTATCCCGCCATCTGTTAAGTGGGCTTTTTACACAGGTGCTTTTGCTTTTTTAATGGCAGTGATGTACACTGTTTTTACAACAAAAGAATTTCCTCCTGAAAATCTTGAAGAATTCAGAAGACAAAATAAACAGACTGGTTTTTGGGATGGGGTTAAAGAAACTTTTGGCGGCATTTTAAAAATGCCTGCAACCATGGCACAGTTAGCGGTTGTTCAATTCTTCACCTGGTTTGCATTGTTTGCCATGTGGATTTACAGTACCAATGCTGTTACAAGCAATAAATATAATATGAAGGTTGAGAAGACACTTGTACAGAAAATGGAAACGAGCATTAATGAAAACCTTGCTAACCCAGCTACTACTCAAAAAGATATCAAACATTACAAGTCTTTGTTAACTGATATTACTGAAATCAATCAATACCGATCCACTGATAACCCCGTTACTGTTTCTATTAATTTAACCAACCATTTTTCTGATTCAGTAAACCAGGTAACAACTCCTGCAGAGAAAATTGAATTGGAACGTGTAAAGCAAGAATTTAATGATGGAGCCGATTGGTTAAGTGTGTGTTCATCTATTCGTAATGGTGTAGCTGCTTTGTTTGCTTTCATTATTCCATGGATTGCGTTTAAAACCAACAGGCGGATTACGCATTTAATTTGTTTGGTCATTGGCGGCCTGGGTTTATTATCTATTGGTTGGTTTGATGATCCGAAGATGATTGCTGTTTCAATGGGAATGGTGGGTATTGCATGGGCAAGTATTTTATCCATGCCTTATGCTATTTTATCGGGATCATTACCAGCCAATAAAATGGGCTATTATATGGGTGTATTTAATTTCTTCATTGTTATACCACAGATTGTTGCAGCTACTATTCTTGGATTCTTTACCATGAAAGTTTTTCATGGTAATACCTTGAGTACTGTTATGCTTGGTGGGGCTTCCATGATCATTGCTGGTTTTTTAACGTTAATTGTAAAAGATAAAGATTGATATGAAACAAATAATCATCACGTTCAAGTTACTGCTGCTTGCGGTAACTTTTTCATTTGGGCAAGCTACTTATAATATTTATCCTGCTAATTGGTGGATAGGGATGAGGTATAATAAAATTCAGATCATGATCCACAGTAAGGATGTGGGTAATCATTCAAGCTTTGCCATTATTTATCCCGGAGTAACATTAACGAAGGTGAATAAATTCCAGAATAAGAGTTATGTCATTCTTGATGTTACAATTGGTCAAACTGCTAAACCCGGTACTGTCGGCATCCGTACAAAAAAAGGAACTCAACCGGTGAATTTTGAATTCACCTTACAATACCGCCGGCCGGGCCGTGGGCTTGCTTATGCCAATGGAGCTACTTCACAGGATCTGATGTATTTGATCATGCCCGATCGTTTCAGTAATGGCGATCCATCGAATGATCGTGTAGCAGGGATGAAGGATCAAACACTTCGTCGTGATACAGTGTTCAATCGACATGGTGGTGATTTAAAAGGAATTGAAAATCATTTAGATTACCTGCAGGAGCTGGGTGTAACTGCTTTGTGGCTGAACCCTGTCATTGAAAATGACATGCCCAATCGTACGGAACATGGCTATGCATTTACCAATCATTATCGTGTTGATCCTCGTTTAGGAGGTGATCAGGCATACAAAAATTTAATCAATGCAGCACATGCAAAAGGTTTCAAAATCATTCAGGATGCAATATATAATCATGTGGGAATAGAACATGTGTTGTTCCGTGATCAGCCAGACAGTACATGGTTTCATCGCTGGCCAACATTCACTCAAACAAATTATAAGGATCAGATCATGTTTGATCCCTATGCAGCAGCAGCCGATAAAAAAATCATGACCGATGGTTGGTTTGTAACCTCCATGCCCGATTGGGATCATAGTAATCCGTTTGTTGCTAATTTTTTAATTCAACATGCTATATGGTCTGTAGAAGAATATGGAATTGATGGTTGGAGGATTGACACTTATGCTTACAACGATCTGCAGTTTATGAATCGCTGCAATCAAGCCTTGTATACTGAATATCCCAACATTAGCATCTTTGGTGAAACATGGGTGCATGGTGTTCCCAATCAAAGTTATTTCTGTGAGAATAATTACACTATTCCTTACAAGAGTAATTTGCAGGCCACTACCGATTTTCAAACCTTGTTTTATGGAATTCAACCGGCATTAACACAACCTTTTGGTTGGACGGAAGGAGTTAATAAATTATACACAACCGCTGCCCAGGACTTTGTTTATAAAAACCCCATGAGGCAGGTGATCTTTTTAGATAACCATGATCTGCCACGTTTCTATTCTGTATTGAATGAGGACACTACGAAATATAAAGTTGCTTTCTCGTGGTTGATGACATTCAGAGGAATTCCGCAAATGTATTATGGCAATGAAATTTTAATGACAGGACTTACCTCACCCAACGATGGTTATGTGCGTCAGGATTTTCCCGGAGGATGGGAGGGGGATGCTTCCAATAAATTTATTGAAGCCGGAAGAAATGCAAAAGAGAATTCTATTTTTAATTATATAAAGAAGTTTGCCAACTTCCGTAAAACATCATCAGCTATTAAAACAGGAAAGATGATGCAGTTTTATCCTATTGATGGGGTATATGTTTATTTCCGTTACGATGCAAAGCAAACCATTATGTGTATGATGAACACAAATGATAAACCAATGACCATTGATCTTGCCCGCTTTGCAGAAAGATTAAAAGGTTTCCAAACAGCATATGATGTAGCAGCAGGCCAGCAATTTCAATTAGAAAAAACAATGACACTGATGCCGATGTATAATTTGGTGCTGGAGTTGAAATAAGAAGACGCCCTTGTTGCGTCTTTTGACCAACAAGGGGTTTGATTTTTCATTTCATAATCAACCTGTATATAAAAAAATCCTATCATTGTTTCTCAATCAAACCAAACTATAATGGAAAAACTTGAATCACATTACAACATGATCGACTGGTGGAAAAAAGTAGTGTTGAAAAACTACGCCAATTTTCAGGGCCGGGCCAGAAGAGCTGAATACTGGTATTTTACTCTCTGTAATTTTATCTGCATTCTGCCGCTTTATATTTTAGGAGTGGTTGGTGGTGCTAATGAGTCAATTGCACTTACTTTTATAGGTTTCGGCTTGTACGGTATATATGCATTGGGTCTAATGGTGCCCGGTATTGCTGTTACTGTAAGACGGTTACATGATACAAACAGAAGTGGCTGGTATTATTTTATTGCCTTTATTCCTCTTGTAGGAAGCATCTTTATACTGGTTTGGTTCTGTACAGAAGGCGATCGCTTTCAAAACAATTATGGGGATGATGCCAAGAACCCCGGTATTCCTGAATTAGAATTTACCGGACAATAATTCCTTACTTCATTTATCACAAACTCAGTTCATAATAAAAGGGCTGACAGTTTTTAAAACCTGTCAGCCCTTTTATTTTTTTTAAAAACAATAGTTTTGATCTGTTACAACAAACTCGTCCACATCACCTTTGATCCATATTTGCCCCAGTCTTTCATGGCTTTTTGCAAGTCTTTTTCATATACCTGCCAGGTTACTGTTTTTCCTTTTTGTTTAGGGTTCAGCATTGCTTCAGTAGGTTCTTTTAATTCAACTTTTGTTGCAAACCAGGTAATTTGTAAACGGGGTACTGCCAGGCCAAGGATCATACCGGGTAAGCCGCCAAAGCTTTCCGGCCCGCTGCTTACAGTAATTTCATCGGTATAAAATGCAACAATATAAACAGAGTCGCAGATCTTAGTTACAGCTTTACGGCATTCAAAACCTGCAATCAATCTTGTTTCATTGCTGATCTTCCATTCATAGTTTTGTAAACTGTCTTTCACCAGGTAGGTTTGTTCAAAAATATCCCTTTGTAATAAAATCTGGTTATTCTTTATTTCCTTTACCGTTACATCCGTTTCGCTGGGTTTGCGACCCCACATATATTTTACATCGGTATTTTCTTTCGCCAGTTTATAAACGCTTTTATGTTCATTAAAATCGAGATAATAAATTTCGTTCACCATTTTCGGGAATACCTTTTTCATTTCAATGACCCACGCACTTTCATCCTCTTCCTTATCGTAAAAAGAAAACTGGTTCACTCTTTTTTCAAATTCAATATGCCCGCTGCTGATAAATTTTACCTGTGCAGAAGAGGTTGATTGAAGACTGAAAAACAGGCTGATTAAAAAAAGATATTTCATGCTTTAGAAGTTGTTTGAAGGTTTACCGTTTTTAGTAAAATTCCATGTTAAGGTGAGCAATGCATAACGACGGATATTTTGGAATGTATTTTCTGAAATAAAGTTACTGCTGATGTTCCGTTCAATACCCTGGTTCTGGTTGAAGATGTCATTCACAGAAAGTTTGATTTCAAAAGCATCCGTTTTGGTAAAAGTGCGTTTGATGGAGGTATTGAGAATAATCACATTTTGCTGGTTTTGAAAAGCAGAGCTTTTCTGATAAATATTGATATCGCCGTTTAAATCAAAATATAATTTCTGCTTTTTAAATTTCATTGAAAGATAGGGGTAGGAGTTGAGGGTCCAGTACTTGGTGGCAATTGATTTATTTACAGATGATACAGAATAATTATAAGATGGTTCAATGCTAAAATCAAAACTGATCCATTTATCACTCCATCTCCCTAAACCAATACCAAAGCCTATCCTGTGATTATTGCTGATATTTTTTTGTCCGTTTACAATATTCACAAGTCTGCTGGTAGAACTGTTTGTTCTGAAATTAAAATTAACCGAAGGTGCAATTTCAAATCCGTACATGGCCCAAACAGAACCATTGTAATTGCCATTGATATTGATTGCCTGGTTAACTCTTATTCCTGAATCGATCTTGTTGGAACTGCTGATGGCATTATTGGTAAAAGAAAAATTACCTGAAAGATAAAAGTTCCGGCTCTTGATGATTTTATAGTCATTCATGTTAACCGAAAAACTATGACGGAAAGCTTGCTTCAACAAAGGATTGCCAATGGTAATATTAATCGGGTCTATATTATCAATAATGGGATTGATCTGTTGCATTGTCGGGTTCTGTGTACTGCCTGCATAAGTAAGTGAAAAACTCTTTTGCTTTTTGGGTGTAAAACGGATGATTGCTTTTGGTAATAAATTTGTGAAAGCAATATTCCTGTTATTCCCTTTTGTGATTTCTTCCAAACCAAAATTGGTACGTCCTATGGCGGTTCCAACAGAGAACATGTATTTTTTTTCTGTAAAACGAAAAGAGAAACCGGCGCTATGATCATCGGCACGGTAAAGGAAATGATTACTTAATGTATCTACCATTGAAGTGTATTTGTCACTTGCAATTGGTTTTTCAAATGTGTTACGTTCAGCATCGCTGCGACTGAAATTATTACGGTAAGTTAATTCTAAAAACAATTTTTTGCTGAGGGGTTCAGTATAAATGAGGTTGTTTTGCAGTATCTGCTGGCGTTCTTTATTTGTTTTGTTCTGGTCAAGATCCTGTTGTCGCACAGGCAGTCCGTTTTCATCAAAAAAATCTGTATTGGAAAACAGGAAGCCATTCCCTGTTTTGCTGTTGTTGCTCCAGTTGCCTGTGTAGCTGATCGTTCTTCCTTTTTTATTGAGTCGTTTGCGCCAGCTGATTTCTGAAGTAAAATCACTGTTCTCTGTTATGCTCTTCGTTAGGCGGTTTATTTCATTGATAATAATATTGTCTTCACTGATGGATTGACCGATATAGCTATTCTCTTTGTTACCATTCGCAATAGATCCACTGGCTTTTACTTTTAATGAACTGCTGGAGTCAATTTGCCATTCATAAACAGCATTCAATTTATTTCTACTACGGAAATTGGTAAACTTCTCAATGGTATTGTTGGAGAAACTGCTATCAGGTAAAATCGTTTGTGTAAAGCTGGTATTGCGGCCTGTTACTTGCTGGTCGTTAAATTGGTAACTGCCGTTGATACTGTTTTTATCTTTATTCCATTTGTTGATATATACAATTCCAGCAGTTGTTGATTGCGGTAAACCTTTTCCATCGCTGAATTCATCACCCTGGTTCCAGAACATCATACCGCCATCATCCATTACTTGCATATTGTCATTGCTGTTAGAACCGAAGTTGCGTTGCTCGTTCCAGTTCAATCCTTCAAACGAAGTGTTGTTGTTGGTGACATAAGCGGCAATTTTCTGTTTCTTTTTAAAGGCATTGATCATGGCCTTTGCATTACGGTATTTATTGAAATCTGTACCTGCTTCAATTTTGCCAAAGTATCCCTTCTTTTTATCATCTTTTAATTCCAGATTGATCGTTTTTGTTTTTTGCCCGTCATCAACACCGGTAAATTCAGCCTGTTCGCTTTTCTTATCAAACACCTGCACTTTATCCACCACATCTGCACGCAGGTTTTGTGTTACTACCGCCGGGTCATCGCTAAAAAATTCTTCCCCATCAACCAATATCTTTTCAACTTTTTGTCCTTGTGCTGTTATTTCTCCTTTGGAGTTCACTTGTAAGCCGGGCAGGCGTTTCAACAGTTCCTGTACGTTGGCATTGGGCCCCACTTTAAAACTATCGGCTTTGTATTCAGTTGTATCGCCTTTAATTCGGATGGCACTGATTTTTTGTTGTACAATAATTTCTTCCAGGAGCTTGGCCTTCGGGATGATGGTGATTTCTTTTTTATAAACCGTATTGCCTTTTACTTCAATCTCATCTAAAAATTCGGCATAGCCTGGGTAACTGACAATTAAAAAAAAGCTACCCTCAGGTATCCCTTTTATTTCAAAAAAACCCAGCTCATTGGTACGGGTGAATTTAGAAAGAACCGTATCTTTTGCACGGATGACAGATACAACTGCATTGCTTAATTTTTTACCTGTGCTCGTATCGGTAATAATGCCGGAAATGGAGTTTGTTTGAGCACTGATGCTGGTTATACAAAAAAGTATGAAACAGATCAGCCACAGCAGCTTTGATGAAGTCATGGTTTTGATTGATGATAATATTCTGCGATATTAAAATGTTTTGCTTACAGATGATGTAACAAAGATGTTAAAGTGTTATATTTCCATATGAATGGCAATCATTTTTAAATCAGCGTTATGGCCAAAGTAAAAAAAAATGCCACGTCAAAATCTGTAACTGAAACAGCTCTCCGTGAATCAACTTCACATCCAACATTAAACACACAATCAACATTGAATACAATTAAAAAATATGAAGATTATCACTTTGTTGATACTTCAAAACCGGTTTGGAATTATTCCCATTTTGAGGGCGATGATATTGCCAACTTTCAAAACGGAAACAACTACCGTTGTTACGAATTGTTTGGCTCGCATCAAACGGAGGTGAGTGGAGTAACAGGTTATTATTTTGCTGTATGGGCTCCTAATGCAACATTCGTTTCTGTTTTCGGAAGTTTTAATAATTGGAACAAAGAAAGCCATCCTCTTTTTGTAAGGCTCGATAAATCAGGAATTTGGGAAGGCTTTATTCCAAATATGCTGCAAGGAGAAAATTACAAGTATCATATTCATGGTTATGCCGGAATACAATTAGATAAAGGCGATCCCTATGCCAATTACTGGGAGGTTCGTCCCAATACCGCCTCTGTTACATGGAAAATGGAGTATGAATGGAAAGATGAAGAATGGATGAAGAAAAGAAAAACACACAATGGATTGGATGCTCCATGGAGTGTATATGAAGTACATCTTGCCAGTTGGATGCGGCCCGATAAGAATAACGAAGAAGTATATCACAGCTATGATTTTTTCCGTGAACATTTGGTGCCTTATGTTAAAGAGATGGGCTTTACACATATTGAACTAATGCCTGTAATGGAACATCCTTATGATGGAAGTTGGGGCTACCAGGGAGCAGGTTATTTTGCATCTACATCACGTTACGGAACGCCTCAACAATTCATGCAGTTAGTAGAAGCATTTCATAACGAAGGAATTGGTGTGATCCTTGATTGGGTGCCATCACATTTCCCTTATGATGCCCATGGTTTGTTTATGTTTGATGGAAGTCATACCTATGAGTATGCTGACATGCGCAAAGGTTTTCATCCCGATTGGAACAGTTATATTTTCAATTACAAACGTGGCGAAGTAAAATCATTTCTTATCAGCAGCGCCATGTTCTGGCTCAAGCAATTTCATATTGATGGAATGCGGGTTGATGCAGTATCATCCTTGCTTAAATTAAATTATTCAAGAACGGCAGGGCAATGGGAACCCAATGAATTTGGCGGTGATGGAAATTTAGAAGCCATTGCTTTTATCAAAGATCTAAATGAAACTATTTTCCGTGATTTACCTGATGCACAAACCATTGCTGAAGAAGCTACCGATTGGCCGGGTGTTACTAAACCCACTTTTGCAGATGGTTTAGGTTTTGGTATGAAATGGATGATGGGCTGGATGCATGATACGTTGAAATATTTTAAACAAGACCCACTCTACAGACAGCATCAACAGGATCAATTTACATTCAGCATGGCGTATTATTATGATGAAAATTTTATGCTGCCGCTTAGTCATGATGAAGTAGTACATGGCAAAAGCCCGATGCTTTATAAAATGCCCGGAGATGTTTGGCAGAAATTCGCCAATCTGCGGTTGATGTATAGCTACATGTTTGCACATCCCGGTGGTAAGTTATTATTTATGGGAAATGAATTTGGGGCAACCAGCGAATGGAATCATAAAAGCGAACTCCAATGGGACTTGTTGGAATTTGAATCACATAAAGGAGTAAAGGAATGTGTAAAAGATCTATGTCATCTTTTAAAAGATGAGCCTGCTTTGTATGAAAATCAATTCAACCAATATGGATTTGAATGGGTTGATCTTAATCACAGAAGTGAATCAGTAATCGTATTTAAACGGAAAGGAAAGAAAACAGAAGACGATATTTTAATTATCCTGAATATGACCCCGGTAGTACATACTGATTGGAAAGTGCATGTGCAGGGAAAACAAAACTGGAAAGAGATCTTCAACAGCAATGATAAAAAGTACTGGGGAACCGGTGATGTTTATAATGGTGAAATTGAAGTGAGGGTAACAGATGAGGAAGCAAAATGGTATGAATTGAACCTGAATTTACCTTCTTTGGGTGCTGTCTTCGTAAAATAAACCCTTATTTTCAGGAAAATTGGCAGGATTTATGCAAGTAGAAGTACGCTTGTGCATAATTTTATTATTGCTAATTTTACCACATATCCAAAAATCAAATCCATGAAAACCTGGTACATCCTTACCTCACTTACCCTGTTAGCCTACTCCAACGCCATGTCACAAAACCGTGACAGCTCAAATGCAGTTTTACAAAGAGCCATTGTTGCCAAGCAGGAACGCCGCATTCAATTAGCCATTAATCTTTTTGAACAGGCGGTTAAATTAGACACTACAAATATTAACGCACTCAAAGAAATGGGAGAATACGGTATTGAAAGCCGTAACTATCGCCAGGCTGTAGATGCTTTTACAAGATGGCACAGGCTTGAACCCAACAATGAAGCTACTTTTCAGCAATTAGCGAATTTATATTTTAACCTGGGCCGTCATCAGGATGCATTAAGCTTTACGGAGAAATGGGAAAAGCTTCACAAGGATAAACCCATGCATTATATAGCAGGCATGAGTAATTATTATCTTGAAAATTATCCTATGGCCATCAACCGTTTGTTATATGCTGCTGAAACAGATACAGTGAACGCCGTTCTGTTTTATACCATTGGCCGCAGTTATCTGGAAATGGAGCGTTACAAACAGGCCATTCCTTATTATCAAAAGGCTTCGAATATTGATCAGAAAAATGCACGGTATGTATTTGAAATGGCCATGGTTTATTATGCCATTCCTGATGATAAGAATGCCATTGCAATGTTTGAACTGGCTGCACAACGTGGTTGGGCCCAGAATGCTGATTATTTTGAAAGTGTTGCATATTGCTATATGAACATTGGAAATTTTGCCAAGTCAACAGAAATGCTTGAAAAGTCTATTGAAAAAAGACCCAGCAGTATTTCTATCAGGTATACACTTGCTGAATCGCAATATAAGGGTGGCCGTTACCAGGATGCTATTAATAACTGGGACCAGGTGCTGCAGGTTGACAATAAGAATGCCAGGGCCTTATATATGATTGGTATGTGTTATCAGAAAATGGGGCAGAAAGATAAAGGCATGGCTTTGTGCGATAAGGCCATTGAAATGGATCCATCGTTAAACAGCCTGAAACAGAAAAAGATGGATATGGGCATGTAAGTTTTGATTCCTGACATAATCAAGGGTAGCTATTGCTGCCCTTTTTAGTTTTACTTAGTTTTGTTTCAGGTATTTAGCTTGCCGGGCAGCGAAAGATGAATGCACAGGCATCTGTTCCTAAAAATAAATCATCCAATTCTGATATTAACCGACCACCAACTAATCCATGGCTGCATCAAAAATGATCAGCAATGCCAGCAACAGCTGTTTGAACGCTTTGCCGGTAAGATGCTGACTGTTTGCCTGCGTTATGCCATAGATAGGATGGAAGCCGAGGATATTCTGCAGGATGCATTCATAAAAGTTTACATGAATCTTTCACAATTTAAGTTTGAGGGGTCGTTTGAAGGATGGATTCGCAGAATTGTGGTGAATACAGCTTTGAAATACTGTCAAAAAAAGAAAATGAAGTATGATGAGGTGCAACCTGAAGCAGCCAATGTTGGCGGAATAGATCCTTCAGCCTATACCCACCTCAATGAAGCAGAATTATTGAAACTTATCCATCGGTTACCTGAAGGATATAAGATGGTCTTTAACCTCCATATCATTGAAGGATACAGCCATGAAGAAATTGCGGTGATGCTGCATATAAAAGACAGTACATCAAGATCTCAATTGGTAAAAGCAAGAAGGTATTTACAAAATGAAATTCTCAAAATGCAAAAAAGCATTGCGGTATGACAGACAAATTATTTGATGACTTCGTAAAAGACAAACTGGGTCAACATAACTCAGGTGCACCCATGCATGTATGGGAACGCATTCGTGAAAAAGAAAAAGACAATAAAAAAGGCTTCTTCTTTTTCAAACGTTTCTGGTTAACCGGCATTGTGCTTTTAACCCTATCAGGCATGGTTTATCTTTCATGGGATTCAGTGATAAAACATAGTAACCAGGAAAAATTACTAACAACAACTACTGAACAAAACAATACAAATAATTCGAATCAAACATCTACAATTGCACAAACTGAAAATGATCAAAACAAAGCAGGCTTATCTGCAACTAATAACAATACAGTTTTAGAAAAGCAGGATAATGAAAACACGCTATTGACGCAAGGCCCTGTTCAACAAACTGAAGCAGGAAAGAATGAACCGGTTGGAATAAATAATACTTCACATAGTGATGTTGCGGCTCCATTAAAAATTAAAAAACAAAGCAACGCACTCATTAAAGAAAATAATGCGGAGATCAATTCACAGCAAAAAATACAAGCTGATAAAACAGGTAATTTAATTCATTCACCTGTTCAATCGAGTGAACAAACAGCAGCAAAAGAATTTGTTTTAAGTTTTACAAATATGGCAGCCTATAGAAATTCTTTAAAGGACTTTCGTATTGGCAATGTTCCTCAAAGAACTGTTGGGCCAAGTTGCCCTACAGTCAATGGCCCCCGTCGTAATGATTTATATATTGAAGTATATGGCTCACCCGATTATACAATGAGGAGCTTTTCAAATTCTGCTAATCTCAATAACTATATCGCACAACGCAGAACAAGTGAAGACAACCGAAATGGTTTCAGTGCCGGTGTAAGGATAGCCAAAAATATAGGAGAGAAAACCTTACTCAAAGCCGGTGTTAATTATTCGCAGATCAATGAGCGTTTAAAAATTGTGAATGAAAATGAAAAACAGATTACACAAATCATAACTATACGCACCGTCATCAGGACGCCTGGCGATACTTTATTCATAAGGGATACTACTTATTTTGAACAAACTGGTACACGTTATCGCACAACCTACAACCGCTATCGGTTTATTGATATTCCTGTTATTTTTTCTTATGAGTTTGGAAACCCTGAAATATTGGCGTTTTCAGTGAATGCCGGCCCGGTGTTTAATGTCGTTTCTTTCTATCGTGGCGAAGTACTGGATACAACATTTAACCCGGTAAAAATTTCAACCGCAAAAGGAAGCGGACCTAATAACTGGCGGAGTAATATAGGGATAAGTGTGTTTGCAAGCTTTGCAGTTTACAAGCGTGTGAATGAGAGGTTACAGATTTTTGCTGAACCTTATTTCAGGTACAATTTTAAGCCGGTTACACAAAGCACAAATTTTGTAAATCAACGCTATACAACTACAGGTATGCAATTAGGCATCCGCTATAATTTATTTAATGAAAAGCAGCGGTACAGATAAAATAAGCATCAAATAGGTACGGATGTTTCCAGAATAAGCAAACCAGGAAAGGCACCTATTTTAAATCCAGATTATGAAGAAATTATTTTTAATTACAAATGTTTTCCTTGCAGTTTTACTTTTTGCTTCCTGCAAAAAAGACACTAATGAATTTGTGCCCCATGATGGGCAGCAATTAGATAGTGCCTGGACAACGAATGTTACCGCCAATTCACAAGTGCTCATCTTATCCAAAAGCCTGGAAGGAAGTTTCAGTGTTCAGGAGATGAGTAATTTATTGCTTGATACAGCTGTTACTACAAGTACAGGTGTTCAGCTCTCGTTTCCATTAAACGGCCTTTTACTAAATGGAACAGCGTTAACAGGTGGACTGAAAATTGAGTATGTACTGTTACAGAAAAAGGGAGATTTTATTCGTTACGGTGTTCCCACAAGTATCAATCGTTATCCACTTGAATCGGGTGGAGCGTTGCACATCAAGCTTACATCTAATGGGCAACCTGTTACATTAGCTGGCAATAAAAAGTTGAGTATCCGTTATCGTGATGCAGCACCAAAGCAGGGCATGAGCGTGTTCTTTGGTAATACAACTGTTGTCACTAACTCTTTGTTATTTAATTGGGAACAAGCAACTGATAACTCAACCGTGAAGCTGTGGGATTCAACAAATATAAACCCGGCTGCAAAAGGCTATCTGTTAGAAACATATAAAACAGGTTGGGTACATGTTGGCCGGCCATTGGAAGCATTACAGCCAAGAGTTGAAGTAAAAGCTGTTGTTCCTGATTTATTTTCTAATGCAAACACAGCAGTTTATATGGTCTTTAAAAACAGCCGGACTGTTGTGCAATTATCAGGCAACGCCAACACCCGCAATTTTTCATTTCCGAATATTCCTACAAACCAAGAGGTAAAATTTGTAGCTATTTCAAAAGTAGGAAGCAGTTATTATTTAGGAGCTAAAGAAGAAGTCATATCAGCCAATACGGTTTCATTCATCAAACCTGAGCTTTCGAGCTTGTCTTCTATTATTAATTTCTTAAACAGCCTATAATCTTTTTCTCTTAAGCAGTTGGTCAAGTCCCCCGGTAAATCGGGGGGCTTTTTTATTTCCACATTTGTGGATAGATGAAAACCTGTTTAAACATTAAATTTTCAATAATTTTACATTCATGAGCGGTGTGAATGCAAAACATGTTCGGGTAGCAATTCTTGATCTGTACCACGGGTTTCCAAACCAGGGTATGCGCTGCCTCCGTGAAATTTTGAATCAATTTGCTGATACATATCATCTCCATTTGGAATGGGATGAGTTTGATGTAAGAGGGAAGACTGACTTACCCGATCTCTCATATGATATTTATATCTCTTCAGGTGGCCCTGGCAGCCCATTGGAAAGTAAAGGAACTGAATGGGAAAATAAGTTTTTCAGCTGGATCACTTCAGTAAAAGAATGGAACGATAATCCATTGCAGGAACAGAAAAAACATGTGTTCTTTATTTGCCATTCCTTTCAACTGGCATGCCGTTACTTTGAAATTGGAAATGTTTGTGAAAGAAAGTCTACGGCGTTTGGTGTATTTCCCGTTCATTTAATTAACGGGTCAGATAATGAAATTATTTTTAATGGATTAAGAGATCCTTTCTATGGGGTTGATAGCCGTGACTACCAGGTTGTAGAACCCAATCATAAGCATTTGAAGGAAATTGGAGCAAAATTGTTATGTATTGAAAAAGACAGACCACATGTTGCATTAGAAAGAGCTGTCATGGCCATACGGTTTAATGAATATATGATTGGTACGCAATTTCACCCCGAAGCTGATGCCATTGGTATGAGCATGTACCTCCAAACAGAAGAGAAAAAGAAAACCGTTGTTGATAATCATGGCTATGAAAAATGGAAAAGCATGATTGAGCACCTCAACGATCCTGATAAAATATTATTAACGTATTCCCACATCATACCGAATTTCCTCCATCAATCGGTTTTATATATGAATCTTGTTGCTGTTTAAAATGTTTCTCTTTTCTCCTTAAAATCAAATATTTTTAGAAGACAAATCGTCTTTTATGGTTCCTTTATTACGTAAGGCATTTAATGAAAACTTTTCCGCAGCAAAATATGAGGCCTTTTTAAAAGATCTCCACAGCCTGCATCCGGGCGACATTGAATTTCGTATATGTGAAACACCTGTATTTGTTGATAAGGGATTTACACAGAAAGTAATGGAGGCTTGTGAAGCAATTGTTGATGTGATTTGTGATCCTGCATTTTCAGCGTTAACAGAAAAATCTTTTCCAGCAGGAGAAAAAGTGCCAAACGAGGCAAAGATCGCACATATGATTTCATTTGATTTTGGTGTTTGCATCAATGATAACGGTGATTTGGAACCACAGTTAATTGAAATGCAGGGCTTCCCAACCATGTATGGTTTCCAGGCATATTATCCTGAAGTTGTAGAACGTCACTTTCCCATTCCATCCAACTACAGTCATTATTTCAACGGTTATAATAAGCAAAGCTATATAACTATGCTTCGGAATTTGATTGTTGGAAATTTACCTGTTGAAAATGTGATACTGCTTGAAATAAAACCCGAAGAACAAAAAACAAGAATTGATTTTTATTGTACAAAAGATTACACGGGTATTGAAGTGGTTTGCTTAACCAAGCTGATACAGGAGGGAAAGAAATTATATTACCTGAAAGATGAAAGGAAGATTGAGATCAAACGTATTTACAACCGCATCATCTTTGATGATCTTAAAGCCAATAAAGCAACCTTAGGTGATGTTGTTGATCTAACCCAGGATCTCGAGGTAGAATGGATGCCGCATCCCAACTGGTTTTACCGTATCAGCAAATACACTTTGCCTTTTATCAATCATCCTTATGTACCACAAACATTCTTTTTAAATGAAGTAAAAGAATTACCCGATGGATTGGAAAACTATGTGCTGAAACCTTTATTCTCCTATGCTGGCCAGGGGGTAAAAATTGATATTACACAAGAAGATATTGATGCAATTGATGATCCTGAAAATTTTATTATTCAGCGCAAAGTAAAATATGCAGAAGTAATTCAAACACCTGATGACCCTGCCAAAGTGGAGCTACGCATGATGTATGTATGGCTTGATGGTGATGCAAGGCCTCATCTTGCTACCAATCTTGCACGAATGAGTAAAGGGAAAATGATTGGTGTACGTTATAATCAGGATAAAGTATGGGTTGGTGGAACGGTGGCTTATTTTGAGCAATAAAAAAGGCAACAATTTTTAAACCTGTTGCCTTTTAAATTTAGAAGAATAATTATATCCCGGCAAGAAACTGTTCGCCAATATAATCAACTACACTTTCAAGGCTTTTGGTTTGTTCATATATTTTTAATTGTCTGTCAGCACCTGTTCCATTTTCCAGCATTATTGGAATATAGTTCAATGCTGATCTGCATCCCAATTCATCCACCACATCATCCACAAAATCAAGTAACTCATAAATCAGTGCCCTGGTGTTGGTTTCCTCTTCTTTACCAAAATCAATCAGGTAACCATCAATACCATAACGGCTGGCACGCCACTTATTTTCATTGATCAATGCACGCTGGTATTGAATATAATTCATGTTCTTATTACGCAACTTATAGAGCTTTGCAGTAATAGCCTGGAACAACGCAGTAATGGCCGTGGTTTCCATCACGGTCATGGGTACATCACAAATACGGAATTCAATCGTATTAAAAAACGGATGCACCCGCAGATCCCACCAGATCTTTTTTGCATTATCAATGCAATTGGTTTTTATGAGCAGCGATACATAATTTTCATAGGCTTCAATGCTATCGAAATATTCAGGAATTCCTGTGCGTGGAAACTTGTCAAATACTTTTGTTCTAAAGGATTTATAACCAGTCATCCTTGCCTCCCAGAAGGGAGAATTGGTGCTGAGTGCGTAAACATGTGGCAAAAAATAACGGGCAGAGTTGGCGAGGTGTATTGCCAGCTTTCTGTTTTCTATTCCTACATGCACATGCAAACCAAAAATAAGATTGCTTCTTGCCGCTTCCTGGAGTTCATTCACAATTTGATTATACCGAACATGATCAGTAATAAGTTGATCCTGCCAATGGCTGAAAGGATGTGTTCCGCTGGCACCAACAGCTAAACCAATATCGCCTGCAATACTGCTGATGGTTTTACGCAACAGCGAAACATCCTCAAAGGCTTCATCAATATCTTTACAAATATCTGTTCCTACCTCCACTACAGCCTGGTGCATTTCTGCTTTTACTTTATCCTTAATCTGCTTTTGCCCTTCAATTACAATCTTCTGCTCATGACTTTTGAGCTCCCTTGTAGCAGGATCATACACCATGTATTCTTCTTCAACACCCAGTGTAAATTGTTTATAATTAATAATACCCATTGTTGGTTAATTGGTTTGAAAAATATCTGTTACACTTATTTGAAAACCATCTATTGCTTTTGAATCAATCGTGTCATCTGCGGCATAGAGCTTAGCCCCGTCAAAGGCACCATTATAATTTATTGTAAACACAGCAATGTTTTCTTCTACCGGGTTGATGATCCAGTATTCTTTTACCCCAGCTTCTTCATACAACTCATATTTGAGCCTTACTTCTCTCTTTGAATTCCCCGGTGAAAGTATTTCAATTACAAGATCAGGGGCACCAATACATCCTTTATCGTCTAATTTTCTTTCATCACAAATTACGCATAGGTCGGGTTGCACTACCGTAATAATATCTTCATCTTTCAAGTTGTTTTTCCGGGGTAAACGAACATCAAACGGGGCTGCATACATTTTGCAGTTTTTATTTTTCAAAAAAATCCCAAGCTTCAATGAAACATCACGGGATATATCCTGATGCTTCCTGTTGGGAGCAGTCATTTTCATTATCCTGCCCCTTATTAGTTCAACCCTTTCTTCAAACTTCCATTGTAAGTAATCAGCATAGGAATATTCGTAAGAAGCATCTGGTTCTTCTACTTCATCAAATTTATTGGTGCTATCGTCGTAAATAGTAAACATGAATTAATACAAGGGAACTTTATTTGCTCCACGTTTAATGTATTCGCCCCAGGTTAAATTATCTGCTCCTTCTTTTTGTTCAATGGCTCTTTCAATAGCATAAGTGGCTGATGCTTCTACCACCCAATCAAAATTTTCCTGTCCCACACTTACAAGGTCAGCATCGGGTGCAGGGTTGCAGAAATCAATGGCATACGGAACACCATTCCTCAATGCCAGTTCAACCGTATTAAAATCATAACCCAGAAAATTGTTGATACGTAAAACAATTTCAGTCATCATCTGTAATTTTTCAGGTGATGGTTTAAAATCGGCTACATAACGGAGATGTTGTGGATTGCGTGGCTCGTAACTCATGATGCGTACATGTTTACGACCTATACAATAACAACGGTAATATTCTTCAAACACAATTTCTTCCTGCAGCAACATGACCAATTGTCCGGTTTCTGCATGCTTTTCAAAAAAATCATTGGCATCATTGAGCTTGTAAACATTTTTCCAGCCGCCTCCTGCATATGGTTTCATGTAAGCAGGAAAACCAATGTAGTTGAACATGCCTTCCCAATCCATGGGATAAGCAAGATTGCTGAATGATTCATCGCCGGTATCATCAGGCCTGTCTTTTGATGGCAGGATAACTGTTTTAGGAACCGGAACATCAATTCTGGTAGCTAAACAATTATTAAAAAATTTATCATCAGCACTCCACCAGAACGGATTATTAATGACTGCTGTTCCTGTGATGGCTTCGTTCTTTAAATAAGCACGGTAATGTGGTACATCCTGTGAAATGCGATCAATGATGACGGCATAACCATTGCCTACTCCCTGTATTACTTTATCTATCTGAACGGGCTCTGCAACAATGCCTTCAATATTTTTACTGTTGATTCTTTCTACAAAAGCCGTTGGAAAAGAACGTTCTTTTCCATGAAGGATACCAATCTTCTTCATACTGTTCTGTTTAGTCTGTTAATGAAATATGGTGACATGTTTCTTAGCCTATTTTTGTTTCATCAATATAGCACACAATTTTGTAAGATTTACAATGGGTTTCAAAATTATTTTACTGTAATTAAGTACTTTTGAAAATATACATATGGAGAAAACGACGAATATCCTTGTTGAAACCACACACATCAGTTCTGACTATTTAAACAGGGAAGTGAAAATTGATTTTTATATTCCCAAACATGCATCGGTAAATGAAACGATGAGTTTGCTTCTCATCAATGATGGTCAGGATCTCCCCAAAATGCCTTTTGATGAAATACTTGAACGATTGTATAAAGAACAGAAAATTGCTCCATTGCTTTGTGTTGGAATTTATTGCGGACCTGAGCGGAGAATGGAATATGGTATTGCAAGCCAGGCCGATTATAATGGGCGGGGGGCTTTAGCATCAAACTATACCTTATTTATTCTTGAAGAGTTACTTCCTTTTTTGCAAACAAAGTACCAGGTATCCCGTTTCAAAGAAAAAGCCTTTGCCGGTTTTTCTTTAGGGGGATTGATGGCATTGGATATCGTTTGGAATCATCCACAAGAGTTTTATACAGCAGGTGTTTTTTCAGGATCGTTGTGGTGGCGGCAAAAAGCTTATGAAGATGGTTATACAGATGAAGCAGATCGCATTATGCACAACCAGATTAGATGGGGAGATGCGGCTCCATGGTTGAAATTCTTTTTTCAAACAGGTTTAATGGATGAAAAAAAAGACAGGAACAATAATGGTATAATCGATTCAATTGACGATGCACTTGATTTGATCACTGAACTGAAGAAAAAAGGTTACCATGATCATGCTATTAAATATCTGGAACTGAAAGATGGGAGCCATGATGTACCTACATGGGCAAAAGCATTTCCGTTATTTCTGAAATGGGGCTGGGGGTTAAAAAAGTAATTATAAATTTATCGATCAAAGTATAGGGAGTGGGTAACCACTCTTTTTTAATTTAATACATAAACAGCATCAAAAAAAGAAAACCCCCGACGGTACCGTCGGGGGTTTCTTTCTGTATTTGAATAACTAGCGATCTTAGAAAATATAACGGAAACCAAGTTGTGCACTCCAGGTGCTCGCCAGGGAGCGGTTGATCTGGAATGGAGTTGTTGGCAATTGCCCGTTTACCAGAGTCATACGATACGAAGGAACGCCATTTGTAATTGCATTCACTTGTAATGGGTTATTTCCACTCAAAGTATTGAGGAAACGTAAACCCCAGTTCTTGTTGATCATATTGGCAAAGTTCAATACGTCGGCCTGGAAGCGCAGCGTATGTCTTCTTTTACCAATATTCGTAAACACATCTTGCTGGAAGTTTAGGTTTAATGTATGTACCCAAGGCTGTAAAGCGGCATTACGTTGAGTGTACTGACCGCGGCGTTTGCGTAGGTAAGGAGAAGCATTGATGTATTTATCAAATGCATCTTTTTGTGCCTGAACACTCCATGGATTAGCACCTGTAATAGCAACAAAGTTCATTTCAGTTTGATCTTTTGGAATATACATCAAATCTGAGCTGTTACCATCACCATTGAGATCACCATTGGTAATAAAACTAAAGTTACCCTGATTGCTGGATGAATAAAATAATGTAACAGTAGTAGCAAGATGTTTAATATATTCTGTACGGTAACTAACATACGCTACAAAACGGTGGGGAATAGCGCTTCCTGCATAGGAAAATTCTTCATCATTTTGAGTACCAACAGCAGCGTTACCCAACCATGTAGAGTTTGCAATAGAACCGGGATTTGATGTAATATCCCAGGCAGCTGTGTATGTATATGCAAATGAGCCGGATAAACCTTTCGTTGATGTTTTAGTGACTTGTGCTGTTAAAGCAATACCACCGCCTTTCTTCGTGTTCTCCAGAATAATAGCAGAACCGATGTTTGAATAAATTCTACGACCTGTAGCATTTGCCTGTGTATAATAAGGTCGGTTATCAGTACCTAACAAACGGGCATCAGGAGGTTTTTGATTTGCATTACGCATTTTTACGGCGTTCACATCTTTTGTAAACAGCCCTTCAAATGAAACGCTCCAACCATTTACAAAACGTTTTTCAGTTGCAATATTTGTTCTCCAAACCTGTGGGAATTTAAATTCAGGATCAATCAATACAATATTTGCATTGTTAGGAAGTGCACCTTGTGTTGGTGTAAATAAACCTTTATATGCTTCTACGTTTGGATTGAATGTAATGCCTGCTAATGTTGCACTATTGGTAATAGCAGAACCTTGCTGATACATGAAGCTGTTTGATGGCATATTGGTTAACCAAACAAACGGAATACGACCGGTAAACAAACCTGTACCACCACGGATGATAATGCTCTTATCACCTACGGCATCCCAACGGAAGCCAATTCTTGGGCTCCATAAAATGCGTGCTTTAGGCCACTGTGACGTGCTGTAATTTTTCATTTCCCCGTTGGCATCAGCGAATGACAATGCCTTGATGTTTGGGTTTTCCAAAGCTCTTTCAAGATAAATTGGTTGATCTGCTCTGAGACCAACGGTTATTTTTAAACGGTCATTTACGTTGATGTCATCCTGCACATAGGCAGAGATCTGCCCCGTTTTTAATTCAGCTGAATAAACAGCCGGCTTACCCGGAATCAATGAAAAGTTATAAGAGTAAAATACAGGAGGGCGGTTATTAATAAAATCATCCAATGTACTGTATATGTAATGGCCTTGCGAACCAGGCATAAACATATTACCTACATACTGCTGCTCATAACTTGCACCAATGGTGATGGTGTTCTTACCGGCATAGTATTTAAAGTTGTTGGTAATATTAAAAATCCTGTTCTTAACATCATTGTTATTAGTGAATGGATCAACACCAAAGCTCATGTAGTTTGAACCTGCGCCATTAAAAATATCAACAAATGGAAACAACTTACTGGGTGAGCTGCGTGTTGCACTTACAAAAGTAAATGTAGAGATGAATTGGTTGGCCCAGTTACCACTCTTGGAGCTATTCACTTCAAAAGCACCCGAACGTACGATATTATCAAAAGCATAAGTAGAATTTGCAAATGCCATTGAGTTTAATCCAAATCGATTATTGGGTAATGAAGTACGTGATGTACCACCGGCAGTTATAAAGGGTGAGGTATTGGCAATCGATGTATTATTTAAAGTTACATCATCATAACCTACCATTTCCTGATACCGTAATGTTACTTTGTGTATACCGCTTAAGTTCCAGTCAAGTTTACCAAGCAACTTATAGTTTTGAGTTTTGAAGTTGGGGAAATTATCGTAAGCCCCTGTTTCGTATCCATATTTA
>Ga0163144_10002802_pt1 | contig 39883 bp, 23 predicted proteins | sample OliLak19BULKMAT1_FD_123175 | JGI IMG/M metagenome (GOLD analysis project Ga0163144, IMG submission 123175) | Freshwater microbial mat bacterial communities from Lake Vanda, McMurdo Dry Valleys, Antarctica - Oligotrophic Lake LV.19.BULKMAT1 | ecosystem: Environmental > Aquatic > Freshwater >...
CGGGGACACCGCAAGGCCGGCGGCGGCGGGGGGGCTTGGGGGGGTGGGGGGGGGGGGGTGGGGGGTGGGGGGGGGGGGGGGGGTAGGAGTGGGGGGGGAGTGGGGGGCGGGAGAGAGAGCGGGAGAGGAAGCGGGGGTGGGCTGTTGCTTACCGGGCACAGGGCGAACCGTGGGGCGCGATATCTGACGATCTTCGGTATAGCCCTCGGGCACGGACACTCGCAGTTCACTCGCCGCCATCGCGGGTGGCGTGTTGCTATCCATCGAGACGTTCGTGAATGTCAACGTCAACTTGCCTTGCATCGACGCGCTCTCATACAACTGCTCGATCATGCGCGGGAAGCGATCCTTCCGTGCAATCGCCCAGCGTGTCTTCTTCGAAGTGCCGCTCGCGGCAACCATCACGACATCGCACACCTCGCCATCGAGGGTGACAGAATCTTCGACCGTGTATTCGGACGCACCGAGGGCATCCTTGAAGGGCTGGGGCGAGAGCACTTCCTTCAATCGCAGCACCTGCGCAAGCCGCATGCCTGTCACGGGCGTGTTGTGTCCTGCTCGTTCGGAGACTATCTTCTTCGCATGGTCGACACCTTCGAGGCTGTCTGCGCCCCAAGCCACGTCAACCTTCGGCTCCGCTGATGAACTGGTCACCCGCACCAGCCACGCGTTGGTCGCCTCGCTCGAACGCAAGGCCTTCACTTCGCCCTCACTCGATGGATACGCGCGACTCAGCATGTTCCCCTCGGCCAGCAACTTCGCACTGAAGGAGACCGCCTGGGCCTTGTTCACAGCCTCCAGTGCCTGCTCGATGATCGCCTTGCCGTCTGTTGCCGCTTCTGTTGCCATTGCCTGGCCATACGCCGGAAGCACATCAACCACGCCCGCAGCCGAAGCAAGTGCGAGGATGACAGCCGCCGTTACACACCGAGAGTTCGTACGCAAGATCCAACCTCCTGAAAGTTCGTTCAACCGCCGCCCACTTTCGATACACCAGTCATGATTCGTCGATGTGGGCACGCTCTTCAATCTTTCGTATCAAGCACTCCTACTCCCCCACTTCCCGATGAAGGGTGGGCCAGCAGGGTGCGCAGGGCATCGCCCGGACGTTCCTGACGCATCAAGTGTTCGCCGACCAGCACGATCTGCACACCCTCTTTGCGGAGCCGAATCAGATCGTCGTGTTTTTTTATACCCGATTCACTAACAAGAACCGAACGATCCTCGACCACATCCAGCAAACGCAGCGTGTGATTGAGATCAACCTCCATGCTAGTAAGGTCGCGATTATTGATACCCAGCAAGGAATACGACGGGTGCGGGAATCCGACATGAGGGCGTACCCGCAGCAGATTCTCCACGGAATGAACCTCCAACAAGGTCGTCAACTGGAGTTGCTGGGCCAGAATAAGCATGTCCACGATCTGTGCGTCGTTCAGACACTCCGCGATCAGCAAAACCGCGTCCGCCCCTCCAGCCCGGGCCTCCCACAGTTGCCAGGGGTCAATCACGAAGTCTTTGCGGAGAACAGGGATACTTACCCGATCTTTAATTCTCTGGATATAGGACAGGTGCCCGGCGAAGAATCGTTCGTCGGTCAAACAACTGATGGCGCTCGCACCCGCCGACTCATACTGCTCCGCTATGGATTCTGGCGAAAAATCATCCCGTGCCCACTCCGGCCTGATCCAGCCCGCGCTCGGACTCTTGCGCTTGATCTCCGCGATCACGCGCGTGGGAAGGGCCATATCCGTTCTTGTGACCGCGGCGAACAGATTGCGGGGTGGTTCGGCCTGCGCGACCAACGCTTCTAGTTCCCCGAATGAAACCTCGGCTTTTCGCCTTGCGACCTCCGCGCGCTTGTGCACGATGATGGCCTCCAGCGAGGCTGGTAGTGGACTGGGCAGCGGGTTGGGAAGTGGTGCCTCCATGAAAGAACCCATCATCACGCGAACGGGCCGCATTCTTGGCTGGCACGGAGCCTTTCGCACGCTCGCGGCCCTCGCCTTCGCAATTCTTCTCGCTTCGCCCGCGTTTGCGGACGCACAAGGCCTGGAAGAAGGCGTGAAGCAGGGCACAGACGCCATCGGCAAGTCTGCCACGCAGGCCGCCGACAAGTTCACCGATCTCTTCAAAAGCGATCCGTGGCTCTGGATCCACACGATCGCGGCGGGGGTTGTTCTGATCGCCCTGCTGCTCGCCGATGTCATCCGCCCCGGCTCGCTCCAACGCTCCGGCAAGCGCAGCGTCGAACCGCATAGCGCCCCGCTCTGGTTCGCCTGTGCTTTGCTTGTCGCTGGCGCACAAATCGTTGGCGGCGCGTTCGCACAATTCGTGCCCGGTCAATATCGGGGCGAGATGGGCACTCCCCAGAACATGTCGGTCCTCGCCGGTTTGCAGTACATCACGGCAATCATCACAGCAGTCGTACTCGCCCGCCTGATCGCTGGGAGCAGCAAGGGCTGTGGCCTTGCCTTCACTGCTCGCTCGATCGCCTGGGGAACCATGGCGGGTGCTCTGGCTTGGCCGGTGGTGATTGCGAGTTCATTCGGTTTCGTGCTCATTCACCAGAACGTGACGGGCGAGACGGTGCAGCGCATCGCACATCCAACGCTCCAGATGCTGCTCGACAACCGGCACGATGCCTGGGCCTGGTCGATGGCGGTCATGGCCATCATCGCGGCCCCAGTCGTCGAGGAGATAATCTATCGTGGGTTCATCCAATCAGCATTCTTGAAGGCAACGGGCCGTCCTTGGACCTCGATCATTCTGTCTTCGCTGGTCTTCGCCGCTGCCCACATGCTGCCCGCGATTCTGGTCGCGCTCAACAAGGGCGAGAGCCTGACGGGCGTCATCCCCTGGTACTCCGCCGCGACCGTCGGCGTCCTGGGGTTGTGCATGGGCGTCGCCTTCGAGCGGACCAAGGAGATTGGTGTACCCATCACCATGCACGTCATGTTCAATGGCATGAATGTGCTGCTCGCGACCATGCTTGCCAACGGATGATCGTGCAGATTCTCTTGTCGCATTCCCTGAGTTCTTGCCCCGCTCTGTGGCCAAGGGGCGTGTAAACTGAGTCAATGAGCACTCCTGCTTCCCCAAGCACTCCCGCTTCGCCCAAGTATTCCTGGCAAATCGCATGCTTCTTTGCCACTCTGCTGGGAATCCTCGCGACCCCACAAGCAACCGCGCAGCCTACTTCCAGTTCGCCCCTCGCTCCGCCCGCCAACGGTCCTCGTCGCGCAGACCCCACCTGGGTTGCGCTCTCCAACGTCACGGTACACGCCAAGGCTGGTGAGATCGCATACCACGCCGTCGTGGTTTTCAAGGATGGTCTCATCCAGGGCGTGCTCCCCGGCTCATTAGGCGCAGATGGCAAGGATGGCACCGACGATGATGTTGTAGCCCGCACACCAATTGGCCCGGCAATCATCAACGCGAAGGGCCTGCACCTCTACCCCGCGTTCATTGATAGTTATGTCGAAGTCGAGAGCCCCGCGCCAGCCGCCCGAGGCGATGGGCGAGCCGCAGTCGAATCGCATTGGAATGATGCAGTGACCCCCCAGCGCCGCGCCCTCGACGGCCCAGGCATCGACGAAGGACTGGCCAAGTCGCTGCGAGACATGGGCTTTGGCACCGCTGCGATCAGCCCCAAGGGCGGCATCTTTCGCGGTCGCAGTGCAGTCGTCAGTTTGGCCAAGCCCGCGGGCATTGCAAGCGCGGACAAACCACCCGTGTATGCCGACGATGTCTACCAGACGTTCTCCTTCGAGACAGGATCTCGAGGCTATCCCGATAGCCAGATGGGCGCGATCGCGCTGGTCCGCCAGACATTCAGCGATGCACTCTGGCAGTCTGGAACCTACGCCAGCAAGAATAAGAATCAGGATGGCGTTGCCTCTTGTCTGTCGTTGCTTGGCCCAAAGGCCATGACAGGTACGTGGCTGGTCTTTGACTCCGCCGACGAACTTGAAGCCCTTCGCGCCAACAAGGTCTGGCGCGAGTTCAAAGACTTGGGTGCTCAAGACACCAAAATGATCATCCTTGGATGCGGCACTGAATACGCGCGTCTGAGCGCGATCAAGGAAGATGCACACGCCTATATCCTGCCTTTGAACTTCCCCAAGGCACCAGACGTCGCTAGCCCGGGCAAGGCCGAATCTGTCGATCTCCGCGAGATGATGACCTGGGAACAAGCCGCGACCAACCCGCGCCGCATGGCCACGGCGGGCATCGAGTTCTCCCTCACGACCAGCAAGATCAAGAAGCGAGAAGAGTTCGCTGCGAATCTTCGGAAGGCCATCGCGTTCGGGCTCAGCGAGCAACAGGCACTCGCAGCGCTCACGACCACACCAGCCGCACTTCTAGGCATTTCTGACCAACTGGGCACTATTGAATCTGGCAAGCGGGCGAACCTGATCCTCGCAACCGGACCGATCTTCGACAAGAAGACCAAGATTCGCAGCACCATCATCGATGGCGTGCTCCATGAAGTTGAAAAAGAGAAGATCGACCTCTCCGGGACGTGGCGCACCGATATGGTCACACCAGACGGAGCCGTCCGAACGCTGGTCATCGGAAAGGATGGATCGGTCGAAGTCACCAAGACAGTGCCCGCAGAGAAGCAGGGCGACAAGCCCAAGTCCATCAAGGCCAAGGCACGTAAAGTCGTGCAGCAGGACAAGGCCTTGACGTTTGTTTTCGATCACGATGAGATGGGCGATGACGGCGTGGCATCAGTCGCCCTCACCTTTGACGTATCGAATGACGAACCCGACGCATCGAGTGTTCCCACAGGATCAGGCCGCGTGGTGCTGCCCGACGGTCGCACAGTGCAGTACAACGTCACCCGCGAGCCCACCAGTTTGGCGGGCGACTGGCCCATGTTCTTTGAAACCGAAGATGTCGCTCGACAGGTTGGGGGCATCCTCCGCATAAGCGATGCCGATCCACTGCTTGCCGATCGCACGCCCAAGGTCGAGATCGTGAACTTTGACGATGCGGGCGTCGAAAACAAAGCCGCAGGGCGAGTGGTATCCTGGAACGGATCCACACTCGTCTACAAGTTAACCCGCGAGGACATGGGCGGACAATTTCCAGATGTCACCGTCACGATCCGACCCGACTTGACCGCAACGCCCCCATTGCTCGCGGGCAGCGTCAGTAATGCCAACGGCTCGTTCTCCTTCTCCGCACGCAAGATCGAAGACAGCGAAAAATGGTGGAATGGCACATGGATCGTCGTGCGCGTCGATGGCAAGCCAGAACCCAAGGATGACCCCAAAGACGATAAGGTCCGCCTCGAGTTTGCTGAGAAGAAACTGACGGTGATCTTCTCACAGCCCGACAAGCCAGATATCCGCATCGATGCTGATGATCTCAAGATCGAAGGCAAGACAATTACATTCACGCACGATCTCAAGCCCCTGGGCTTTGAGGGCAAGAGCACCGACACCATCACACGCATCGCGGGTGAGTTGCGAGGTGTCTCAACACTTCCCGACGGCTCCAAGCACGAGTACGCCGCTCGCCTCGAACTCAAGGATGACAAGGACGAAGAGACCGACTTCAAAGACCTCTCGGCGGACGTACGCGAATCGCTACCGATCCCGTTTGGTCCCTATGGGCTTCTGGGCGAGCAGCCCCAGAGCACGTTCCTGATTCAGAACGTCACCGCATGGACCAACACTGATAGCCCTGCCGACGAGAGCGGCAACCAAGGCGTCATCAAAAACGCCACTGTCATCCTCCAGGGTGGCGTGATTTCGATGGTCGTTGCGGGCGATGAAGCCTTCAAGTTCCGTCTGCCAGCAGACACCATCACCATCGATGGCACTGGCAAGCACCTGACCACAGGCATCATCGATGCCCATAGTCACACAGGCATCAGCCGGGGTGTCAACGAGGGTGGCCAGGCAGTCACGGCCGAAGTCCGCATCGAAGATGTCACCAACTCAGACGACGTGAACTGGTACCGCCAACTTGCCAGCGGTGTCACGACTGTCCTGCAACTCCATGGAAGCGCCAACGCCATTGGCGGGCAAAGCCAGACGACCAAAATTCGATGGGGCGCAGCCCGCCCCGAAGCCATGCACATGCAAGGCGCGATCTCAGGCATCAAGTTCGCCCTTGGCGAAAATCCCAAGCAGGTGAACTGGGACGATGCAACTTCTCGCTATCCCCGCAGCCGCATGGGCGTGGAAATGCTCATTCGTGATCGTTTCACAGCAGCCAAGGAATATGCCGCAGCCCGTGCGGCGGCGACTCCAGACAAACCCGGACCACGCCGCGACCTGGAACTTGATCCACTTGCAGAGATTCTGTCTGGCAGTCGCCTCTTGCATTGCCACAGTTACCGCCAGGACGAGATCGTGATGCTCGCTCATGTTGCTAAGGACTTTAACTTCAAGATTGGCACGTACCAGCACATACTCGAAGGATACAAAGTGGCAGATTACGTGCGCGACTACTCGGGCGGCGGCTCGGGCTTCGCGGATTGGTGGGCCTACAAGATCGAAGTTCAGGATGCGATTCCCGCAGGACTGCCGCTGATGCAGAAGGTCGGCGCGACGACCAGTTTCAATAGTGACAGCAACAGCCTGGCCCGGTTCCTGAACGTCGAGGCCGCCAAGGCCATCAAGTACGGGCGCGAGGTGGGCGGCTTTACCGAGAGCGAGGCGTGGAAGTTCGTCACGCTGAATCCGGCCAAGCAACTGAAGATCGAGAATCGCGTCGGGATGCTCAAGCAGGGGTATGAAGCGGACGTCGTCCTGTGGAATGACAACCCAATGTCAACCTTTGCCCGTGTCGAACGGACCTGGGTCGATGGACGAGAACTGTACAGCATCGACCAGGACGCTCGTCATCGCGAGACCATCACGAAAGAGCGCCAGCGACTCATCCAGAAACTGCTCAAGGAAAAGAAGAAGCTCAACAAGAGCGGGGGCAAGGGTGAGGGCAAGAGCGAAGAGAAGGACGAGCCCAAGAAGCCCGGCGATGCTTCCGACATCGCGCCCTTCGACCACGACGACACGCTCTCAAACCAACAACGAGAGCAACTTCGCAAACTCCACCTCGAAATGCTTCAAAGCGGGCGCGATCCTCGCTTCATGCCCGGCGTCTGCGGCTGTGGATGGCACGCGTGGTGAAGTCGTGGCCCGATCAGTGACTGATCGTTGCTTCAGGCAGACACGATCAATTCGAACAAACATGTCCGTTTCACTCGCAACCAAACATTGACGAGATGTTCTTGCTGCGCTAACGCATCACGCATCGCTGCACGCTAATGGTTACTGCACGCGTGAGTGACACTGCGGGCATGGTTCGCCCGCATGCTTCGCGCAGGCATAACTGCTACAGGAGCGTTCTCATGTTCATCGTTCATTGTTCTCGTGCTATCGTCGTTGCGAGCTTGCTCGTTGCGTGCGGCTTAGCATCGACTACCACACACGCCAGTGTCGGTAGTTTCCGCGTTCTCCCTTATCAGCAGAGCCTGACCACGCAGGGCCTGCAACTCACCTGGTTCACATCTGTCGAGGTCGCTGGCACGCTGACAATCACAGGGCCCGGCATCGCTACACCACTGGTGTTGAGTTCCACGCCCGTGCTCGTGCCAGTCCTGGACTATCAGATCGCCGCAGAACTCAACGCTGGCGGCGCGTTTCCCTTCAACACGACCGCGATTTTCGAAGGTGCCACCCCCGCACGCAACTTCAAGCATGCACTGACCATCAGCGGCCTCAATGCGGACACCGAGTATTCCTACACCGTGGTGCAGGGTGCTAGCACCTACAGCAACACCTTCCGCACTGCCCCGCTTGCGAGCACAACCCGCAGCATGCGTTTTCATGTCGTCAGCGATTCTGAAACACTCGTCTCGGGTCGGACCCGATTCCGTGAATGGGCTCGTACCACGCCCCAACTTCCTGGCAGCACGGGCCGCCCCGCTGGCACAGGCCGCGGACGGGACACATACTTCCTCAGTGAGACCGTGGGCTACACCGAGAATATTAAGCAGATGGAGGCACGCGATGCCGATGTGATGATCATGCCAGGCGATCTCATCGAAGGCACCGGTGCTGAGCAGCAACGCCGCTGGGATGAGTTCTGGCGTCACAACGCCGGGCAGTATGACGATCTCCTCAGCGCCCGTCCGCTGATCGCGGCGATCGGCAACAACTGCATCTTCAACGGAGTTGGCGCTGGCGAGCCTGGTACCGGCGGACCGCTCACGAATCAACTCATCAGTTATGCCCGCCAGCAATGGAGCGCGTACTTCGATTGGCCCAGCAACGGCGGCACGCCCGCCTTCCAAGACCTGTACTACACCACCGATTATGGCCCCGTCACGATCATTACGCTCTGTTCGGTCAAGGCGACCGACGAAGCCAACAGCCGTGTTGCCCCGCCCCAGAGCCAGGGCATCAGCAGCAACTTCCCCTCTAATCGCGACACCAACCGAGCCTGGTTCAGCACGCCCTATGCCCAGGCGGACATCCCCGACTTCAACGTTGGCACCGAGCAGTGGAACTGGGCTGTCCAGGCACTCGCCGATGCCCGTGCTCGCGGCCAGATCATCTTCATGCAATGGCACCACACGCCCTTCTCCAGAGGGGTCCATGGCAGCAGCGTCACCAGCAACCAGAGCGGTGAAGCCATGCGTATTTACGCTCCGCTTGCCGAGCAGTATCGAGTTGCGGGCATCTTCTGTGGCCACAGCGAAGTCGCGGAAATGAGCTACTTTGATCTCGACAACGACAGCTATGGCGTCCACCTCTGGGATGTCGGCTACGCAGGCGACGGACTGCGGGGTGTTGAAGATTCGGTGGGTCTCACCAACGCAGCCATCATCGCCTGGCGCAACAACCCCATCAATCCCGAAGGCACATCTTTCACCATGAATCCCTTCAACGTCTGGTCAGCCGATCAGAGCGAGCCCGAACTTTGGAGCGGCAACCAACTGCTCAAGGGCGGAAAGCACTATGGGTTCCTCGAAGTCGATGTGCAAGCATTGGACGATGGTCGCTTCCAGATCGAGATCGAGAACTTCCACAACTTCCCGCTCAACAATGGCGATGCAAACTACACGGTCACTGGCTATGAACTCCGTCAGTATCGCAATCGAGTGGTCCTGGTCGGCCCCGCCGACAACCTCCGTCCTGTTGCCTGTGACAGCATCGACTTCAACAACGACGGCGTAACTTTCGATCCCCAGGACTTCGATGCACTGCTGAGCGTCTACGCGGAGGGGCCCTGCATACCACAGACCGCAAACTGTAACGATATCGACTTCAACAACGATGGAATCTCCTTTGATCCCTGTGATATCGAGAGCTTCCTCAGCGTTCTCGCTGAGGGTCCTTGCCAGTGCGGTGATAATTAGCCGTACATCTACATCAAGATCAATCTGAACAAGTCAATCGAAGCAGACCAAGGCCGAACCCTACCACGGGTTCGGCCCGCTTTGCATGCGCGGGCTACCTTCGCCCATGCCGCACCAAGCAACTTGCTTGAATTCTATTGCCTCGACCCTGCTTGTCCTTGCCCTTGCCTTCGCTTTGCTCACAGGCTGCTCGACCACTCGCTTCTCCGACATGCTGCCTGGCTCGGGCACGCCCGAGTTGCGTTCCTCGCTCTCGGGCAATTCCCTCCCCGCGAACTTGCCCACGCGTATCTTCGCACCCAGCAAAATCGGCGTTGCGGATCTCTATCTCACCGACCTGCCCGAAGAACTGCTCCGAAACGGCGGCGACCTCTCAACGTACAAGGGCATCATCATCCACGTGCATTCGTTCCTCCGGCCTCGCGCGGGCAAGACCCCCATCGATCCCGATGCGACCACCGCCGTGACCCGCGTCTTCGTCCTCACGGGCGACGGCAATGCCGGCCTCTACGCTGGTGGCGGACTATTCCTGACCAGCGACGATCCGAAGGCGGACACCTTCGAAGGCTCGCTGCGCGGGGCGACGCTGTATCTCTCGCGTGCAACCGCCGGCTTTGACGACCTGCTTGGTCCCAGTCGTCTGGCCGGTTTGATCGCAGGAAAACGCGACGAAGTCCTCGCGGCACAACTTGCAACCATCACGCAGACACTCGCGGAGGCGATGGACAGTGTGGAGTAGGCTTCAAGCAATCGTGACAGTTATCGGGAACCGGGTGAGCGTCTGTGCCACCAGCCAACCAATCAGACCGGAAAGAATTCGTTGATCAACCGATCCGTTGCGTCGAGCACATTCCCAACTTCGTGCCAAGCAACATTAGCAGGCAGTGGAAAGTGCAGACGTTTATCGGAGCGCGCCAGTCGCTGTGCCAAAGCCTGGCGCACCGGCGCATTGCGACTCTCCGACGAGGCCATCAATCGCTCCGCCTCTTCGCTGACCAGGAACTCCGCGAGTCGCTGAGCCCGTTGAGGATTGGGGCAATTGGAGATGATCGCCACCGTGTTGGGAATCACGATCGCGCCGCGTGACGGCAACGCCAAGGCATGGTCGCCCGACGCTGATCCGTCGTCCTGTTCAAAGACCGCTGCGACCGGCCATCCTTGCCCCTGCCCCGCCCAAACATCGTCGGTATCCGTCAGGCCGACATCGATCTCGCCAACACCCAGCGCATGCACGACGGCGGAGTTGCCCTCGTAGACGCGCGGCTGGTTGACTCGAAATCGCTCAAGCCAGCCCCGCACCGCAAGTTCACCGCTCTGCACAACATGGGCCGCGATGTGCGAGCGTGTCGTGCCAAACTGTGGCCTGGCAAGCCCCACGCGCCCGCGCAAGGAAACGTTGCAGAGCCCCTCAAGGCTCGATGGGGCATCCGATACTTTCACGATCCGCCTCGTCGAGTACGCAATCACGCGGGCACGCTGCGCCACGCCATACCAGGTTGCTGCTTGGTTGTTGCCGCTGTCGCTCAAGCCGCCTGGCCACACACCACCAAACTCCGTGGCAAGGCTCGCAGGGCTCCACGGCTTGAGTAAGCCCTGCCGCGACAGTCCGATCGTTCCCAGCGCTTCCGAAGACCACCAGACATCCGCAACCGGCCTTGATCGCTCCCCAACAAGTCGCTGCACCAGCCCCATCGTCTTGGTCGCTTCGCTATCGGTCACAAGTCGCACCGAAAGGCCAGTCGCTTGCTCGGCTGCTTGCACTACTGGCTGCGCAAGAAAAGCATCGGCGCTGGTGTACAGCGTGACCACCTGATCGCCCTGCTCATGCCGCGAGCAGGCCGCCAGCAGCACTGTGCTGCCCATTCCAGCAAGCAGGACCCGCCTGGTTATGCGTGATTGATCGTTCATACCGCGAGTGACCGCATCGCACGCAAAGGCAGTAGTCGATGATCAGATGATGTGATGATGTGGCGAGCGACTTCAAAGCTTGGCCAATGGCTTCCCGAACGTTCACAAACTACTTCTTCGGCTCAACCTGCTTTGTGCCAGACTTCCCCTCGTCAACCTTGCTCTTGAGCCGCCCGAAGTAAGTTTTCACTGCACCCTCAAGTTCGCGTGGCACACGCATCCCTTCGATACCTTCCGACACGCTCTGTTCGGCCGAACTGACAGCCTGGCTGAACTCTGCCAGTGCCTCTCCCTTCACCTGTTCGCCATAGACAAGGCGGCTGCCGATGATCGCGCCCTTGCGGGTCTGCACGTCGGCCTTCTTCTTTTCCAGAGCGTAGTCTGAGGCCTCTTCCTTAGGGCCATCACCGTTGCCATGCCCTCCCTTGCCGCCGCTGCCATTGCTCGACTTGTCGCTATTGCCCGCTCGCCAGTCGCCCAACTTGCCGCTGCCTTCGCTCTCACCTTCGCCTTCACACTCGCCGTCTCCGCTTTGTCCACCCTGCTTGCCCATCTGCTTCATGTCCTTGCCGAGTTTGGAAAGTTGGTCGTTGGCTTCGTCCATTGCCGCGTCCAGGTTTTCCATGTCGCTCTGCATCATCTCGGCCTGGGAAAGATCCTGCTGCAACTGATCGCTCCCCTCGCCACCTTGCTGGTTCAGGCCCTGCTGGCTCAACCCTTCGGACATCTTGCTCATCGACTCGCCCATCTTGCCAGTCTGTTCCCCCGCGTTATTGCATGCCTTCGCAAGTTTGGAAAGTTCGGACTTCATTTCCTGGCTCAAGCCAGGCAACTTGCTGAGTTCTTCTTGCAGTTTCGCAGGATCGCTCGCGGCCTTCGCAAGGTTCTCCGCCGACTTCTTGTCAAGACCAGCTTCCTGAAGTTTCTTCTCCAGTTGCTTCTGATCCTTCGCGAGTTCCTTCAATTGCTCGCCCAGTTTTTCGAGTTGCTTCTTGAGTTCTTCCTTCTTCTCTGGGCTTACTTTGTCGCTCTGGAGATGACGTGTGATCTGATCCATCGCGTCCTTCGCGCCGCCAAAGTCACCCTTCTGCAGGCTCTTGGCAAACTCGTTGAGCGGGCCAGGCCCGGGCTGCTTGAGTTGCTCCATCGCCTCCTTGATCGCCTCGCTTTGCATCGCCTTCTCGGATACCTTCGCGTCTTCGAGTTTGTTCGTAAGGTCAGTCAGTTCCTTGATCGCCGACCGCTTGATCGCTTCCGGATCATTCTCCAGTTGGGGCTGCTCGGGCACTTGTTCCTGGCCCGGGCCCTCCATCACATCAACCTTCGCGCGCGAGAGCAGTTCCTGTAGTTTGTCCTTGTCCTTCGCGAGTTCAGCCTTGACCTGTAAAACCTGCTGGTCCTGCTCCTTCTTTGCAAGCCTCGGCGCATCATGATTGAGCAGGTCAAAGTTGGGCACCGCGTACCAGATCACCGCCATTGCCATGCCCGCAAGCACCGGCGCGGGCCACGCCGGCGGCATCGCGTACGGCACCACCATGGGCACCTTCACGCGCGTCGCTGCTGCTGTCGCCGTCTCCGCCATCGCCATCGCCCAGGGCTGGCGAGAACGAATGTCCTGCTCCATCGCCAGCGCAGTGCTCAAGGACTCTCGCAGGTCCGCTCGCTCGTCGATCTCCTGCGCCACCTGCATCGTCTTGCGCCGAATGACAATCGCCCAGACCACTGCGCCCAGCACGCTTGCCGCGCCAGCGCCTGTAAAAATCCAATTCCAGACCGGCGCGAACGTCGTCGTCAGTCCGACAACTCGCTCGACCAGTCGCGTGAGCAGCAGCACGCCGATCGCGATGCAGACCGTGATCGCCAGGGCCTGCAACAGGTCATTGATGAAAAGCCGCCGCCCGGCTGACTTCACAACATTGCGAACCAAATCCATGGTGCCTCCAAAACTGGCATCAGTCGTACATCCGGCCTTGCGATCCGGTTCTAGCCATGCAACCGTACGGGTACCCACCCCCTAGAGATCGGCAATTCTCGCTTCCTTGTTGTACCAAGTTATACCAAAGACACAAGCCGTGGTTTCAGCCCAGGCTGTTGATTTCAGCCCTTTCACGCCCAATTGCCACTTCCACTTCCTGCCCTTCCACTTCCCTACTGTCGCCCCTTATGGCACCCCCCACCACCCTCGTCGTCACCGGCACAATCGGCATCGACACCGTCCATACGCCTGTCGCTAAAGCGGAAAAGATATTGGGCGGCTCGGCGACGTACTTCTCCGCCGCTGCCAGTTTTTTCGGGCCTGTTCGCCTCGTTGCCGCCGCAGGCGGTGACCTGCCCGAAAGTTTCCGCAAGACCCTCGCCCACTTTGCCAAGATCGACCTCGCTGGGCTAGAGGTGCGTCCCAACAGCAAGACCTTTGCCTGGGGGGGCAAGTACCACGAAAACATGGTGCAGCGCGAAACGCTCTTTACGCATCTGGGAATCCTTGAGGAAGCACCTCCCGCTGTCCCTGCGGCCTTTGCAGACAGCACCATGGTCTTCCTTGGTAACACCCATCCCGCAGTGCAACTGGGCTTTCTTGCCAGTTTCCCCAAGCGGCATTTGACCGTTGCCGACACGATGGACCTCTGGATCAACATCGCCAAGCCCGACTTGCTCGTTCTGCTCCGCAGCGTTGATGGGCTGGCACTCAACAACGACGAAGCCGAACTGCTCACTGGCAAGCAGAATCCGGTCACAGCGGCCCGACACATCCTCGAAATGGGGCCGCGCTTTGTTGTGGTCAAGAAGGGCGAGCACGGGTGCATTCTGGTGCATCGCGACGGCATCGCCGCCCTGCCAGCCTATCCAACCGAAACCGTCATCGACCCAACCGGCGCTGGTGATAGTTTCGCGGGCGGCATGATGGGCAGCCTGGCGGCATCGGGCCTAGATACCAAGTTGGACCTTGGTTCCTTCGAGAATGTCCGCAAAGCGCTGGTATACGGAACCGTGACGGCAAGTTTTACCGTCGAGAGTTTCAGTCTTGACCGCCTCGTCAAACTAACCCGGCCCGATCTCGACGCTCGCTTCAATGAGTACGCGGCGATGGTGCGAGTCTAAATAGTCTGAACACGCCGCCTCAACACATAGGGTGACAATCGCAACAGCCTTCCTCCCCGACACTCAGACATGGGCCGAGTTCTATCCAGAAATCTTCGACAACCAAACGCATTGGGTCGTCGACAAGCGCTGCTCCAACACTCTTCGTTTCATCATCCACTTCGGCGATGTAGTTAACCATGGTGACCGACTGAACGAATCAGGCCAGCCTGATCTACTTACTTGGCACCAATACCGGCTGCTCCCACTCCATGATCTTCCTGCGCCCGTAGTACATGCTCTTGATGTACCCACCCTTGGGCACACGGAAAATCAGCCACAGCGTCTGGTCATTGCGTGAGGCGCGAAGCTCGGGTGCTTGCGCTAAGCCGCGCAGTCCCAGCGTCGGCTCCAGCAAGTAGGCCCGTTGCCCGCTGTCCTCATACAAGAATCCCGAAGCACCGACCTGCTGCCCATCCACAAGAAGTACTGGCGGGACCGTCCGCTCGGCCATGTCGAGGCTGCGTCCAAACAGGCTGGTGCGAATGCTCGCATCGATCCTGACACGCACCCACATGTTCTCGGTTTCTGGCTCGAAGAGCATCATGATGCCCTGCTCGGTCCCGCCCGATTTGGGTGATGCCCACTTGTGCTGCCCGCCCGCCACCATGCCGCCATCAATATCCGCCATGCCCTCGCCCGGAATCGGAAAGGGCAACTTGGGACCAAATGTCAGGCGATTGCCCGCCGGGTCATTGGCCTGAATGTTGACGACCAGCCGCGCCTCGCCCTCTGGTGGTTTGGTGGACGAAAGCGTCGGAGTTGGATTTGTTGCGATCACTCCATTCGGATTACTCGTCGCTACTTTGCCAGCGCTGATGATCGAACCCACGATCAGGAGCAGCAGCACCGATCCCACCAGGACAAAAATGATGATCCACTTGACCTTGTTGGCGGAAACACCATCCTCTGCATCCTCCACTGGAGGACCAGCAGCGCGTTTGGGAATCTTGCTTGCCTGGTATGCCACCTTGCATTGTTAGGTACCTTCCGCCCGCAACGAACGCCCCAACAACTTTCCGCATGGAACATGTTCCGGGACCGCCTTTCTCAATTTTCGCTGGGTTTTCGTATTTTGTGCTCACAATCCGCCTAGCTACGAACCGGATCGAGCGAGTCTCTCGAATCAGTTACACTCCCCACGTTCCCAGCACTTCAACCAGTGTTTCCAATCTCGCGCTCCTGGTCCTTGTGATACCTTTCCCCGCGGGTCTTCGTTCGTATGGGCAATCCTTCCGTTCCAAACCAGTCCGGTCACACCGTTGAGGAGCATCAGCCGCTCCCGGCATCGCTCGAGCAGCGCCGTTTCATCTCGCAACTGCTGGTCGCTTCGGTCGACCAGACTTCCTCAGTTGCCGCGACCGCTTTCCTTGATCGCTGGCCCGACATCATCCCGCGCTACAACCCCATGGCCTTCGACCGCTGGAAGGAGAGTTTCTCCGGGCGCATCATCGATCTTGCCAGCGCGATCATGTCGGGCACGCCCGGCGTCTTCGTCGATCAAGTCGCCTGGGCCCGTGTCGCCTTCCAAACCCGCGGCGTGCCCGCCGATGACCTTGCCCGCAGCCTCGACATGCTTGGCGAAGTGCTCGAACGTTTCCTCCCCGATCAGGATGAGAGCGTTGTCCAGCACTACCTGCGGACCGCTGGCAAGTCGCTCTACCAGCCCTTCGTGGAGCCTCCGACCTCACTCTCCATTCAAACCCCGCAAGGAGGGCTGGCCGCCCGATTCCTGCTTGCAACGCTCGAAGGCGAACGCCTCGAAGCCTCGCATCTGGTTCTCGATGCGGTGCGAACGTCCAAACTGACTGTCCGCGACGCCTATGAGCATGTGCTGATGCCCGTGCTGCGCGAGGTTGGACGCCTCTGGCACATCAATGACCTGAGCATCGCCGAAGAGCACTTTGTGTCCGCCACCACGCAACTGACAATGGGGCAACTCTATCCATACCTGACCCGCGCTCCTCGCAACGGCAAGACCGTCGCCGCGGCCAGCGTCGAGGGCAACACCCACGACATAGGTGTGCGCATGGTCGCCGACTACTTTGAGATGGCCGGCTGGCGCGTCATCTATCTCGGCGCAAACGTCCCACCCGCCGATCTCGCGCTCGCCGTCGATCACTTTAACGCCGATCTGCTCTGCTTGAGCGCATACTTGCCGACGCAACTTCTCGCAATCGAGGAGGCTATCAAAGCAACTCGATCCACCGATCGCGGTGCGCGCGTTCACATCCTCGTGGGTGGCCCTGCCTTCTCCAGGACCGGCGCGACGTGGCGTGAACTTGGTGCCTGTGCCTACGCCGCTGATGCCAACGCTGCGGTGCTCGAAGGTGCGAGGCTTGTTGGGCTGTAGACTGCGCGGGGCGGGGCATGGGGGATGGGGGATGGGGGCAGGTCGCGCGCAATCTCAAGTCCTGCTGGCCCAGATGACTCACTCGAAGGGGCTACTTGGGATCCACTTCGCCCGGCAGCGGAGCCTCGCTGGGGTTCTGCGGTGTTGGCGGAACAATCGGTACTGGCACCGTCGGCACTGCTGGCCCGGGGTTGAGCCCTGGTAGAACCGGCGGCAATGTGGTAGGCACAGCAGAAGGCACACCAGGTGCCGGCTGCATCGCTGGAGCCAGCTGCGTGGCTGGAGTTATTGTGCTCGGTTCATTTTCTGCGGGCTTGCTTCCAGCCGGCGGCATCCCAGGCAGTTGATCCGATGACGCGATCGCAGCGGGCGCATCGGTCCCATCCGCGTTCGTTCGCCACGCCCCCTTGCGCCAGAACGCCTTGGAAGTATCCACGCGGAACAGCCTCGCGACCACACCCGGATCCGCCAGTTCCGCCGGTTGTCCATCGTCCAGCGTCACTTGCAGCGACCAAGGCTGCAGTTCATCCCGCAGCAACCATAATTCGCCCCGCAAGTACGCGAGCAGTTGCGTCGTCGATAAGTCTGGACCAGGCGTGCCCTTGCAGGTTGTACACGTCCGCATCTGTCCATCGCGCCTGCGCGATGCTCCGCGGTTGCCACACTCCACGCAGGGCCATCGCCGCGCTTCCCTCTCCACACTGTCGCTCCCGCCAGCGATACCGAATCTCGCGAGCAAGCCATCGATTGATTGAAGTTTCTCCGAGACCTCGGGCTTGCGAAGCAGTGCCTTGGCGTGGTTGCCATACCCCGCACGAGCCAGACCGATCGTGACCGAAGCCAGGTATTCAGGAGATTCCGCGTGCAGGCTCGCGGGGAGCGACGCATTGCCCTTCATCGGGGCCAGCGCCCCGGCAAGCGAACGCAGCCGCGCACGCTCTGCCCGGGATGTCGCGATATCGGCCAGGGCCAGACAGGCACTGGTCGCGGTCGGTGAAGAAACATCCGTCGCCCTCGCCACATCAAACGCCCGCACCAGCAACTCAATCGCCACACGCCGCTCTGCGGGAGTACTCGCAATATCCAGCACTTCTTCTGCAAGCAGCAAGTAGGCCTCGGGATCTCGCGGTGAGAGCGACATAAGACGCTGTTCCCATGCAGCGCTGACAGATTGAGTTGCTCGCCCAGGCAATTCGGGAACAATGCTCGCTGGCATGCCCTGGTCATTGATCCCTGCTTGCCCGATCGCCCCAACGACAACCAGCAACGCAAGTGATACGCCAAGCACCCTGCCACTCGATGGATTCTGTGTCATCATGATCCTAATGATCCTCACGATCCTGCTGATCCTGCACCTGTGCCGCCTGAAGAATTCGTTGGAGCGCTGGTTGGACTGATGAGTAACCCTCCAGGCTGGCCCCCGGATAACTGCGCACCAAACCGCAGCATCCACAACCGCGCCTGTGCCAGTTCGCCCGCGGCCATCTGGTCAAAGACATGCAACGAGCCAGACGCATCCCGCCTCCACGCCTCGAGCACCAACACCGCCTGGTCCTTCGCGGCCCGGTTATCCATCGCCACGGTCCTCGCCTGCAATTCGATGATCGCGTTCTGCTCGACGACAAATCGCTGCAAGTCAGTTTCGCACGCAACCAGCCGTCCATCCCGCACCCGCATCGCGTCTTGCACGCTCACGAACGCAGGATCCGCAAACCAGCCGCGCTGCGCATGGGTTGCTATCTGCGCCTGATACCTGCGCGCCGCTGCCAGCAATTCTGCGGGCACGGATCGCAACTGGGGCAGCCCCGTGGGTCGGTCCTTCTCGATTGCACGCTGCTCAACAGCAGCATCGCTCCCGATCTCGTCATCATCTCCAGCGGGAGTTGTCGCAGCAACGACCGTGATCCGCGCCCGATAGTCCGTCAAGAAAGAATCGGCCGCGACATCAACAAACAATCCGTCGTCTGGTGCCAGCACCTCGAGCAGCCTTCGCAGCAAACCTCGCCGCACCTCGACGCGCCACTGTGCCGCCTTTGGTGCGGGCAACGTTGAAGCCGATGCCGCTTCGAGCAGTTTGCCATTATCTCTGGTCGCGGGTATGAACGGCTGGAAGTCCAGCAACGCCTTGAGCACCTCGGGCTGCTCCAGCGCACGTTGCAGCACTGCGCGTGCGTCCCGACGCACCTCGGGACTGCCCGCCCGCATCGCCTCCTCCACCACAATCCGCGCCTCCAGCGCGCTCACTGGCCCGCGCACCGCCTGCAGAATTTCACGCCGTTTGGGAATGTCGTTCCCCGCCCCGACATATTGCTCGCCCCACGACGAACTTCCCTGTCCGAGTTGAAGACCACCACCCGTGTCCCATCGGCTGATCGGCGATCGCGCCCGTTCAAGTGTCAGGCTCGCGCTCGACCACTCACCCCGCATGACCTCAACCGCCGCCGTGTTCAAGGTTGACAGTCGCACCGCAAAGGCCAGTCGCTCCTTGAACGAGCCCTGGGGCACACCACCAGAATCACTCCCCAATATCGCCCGCGCCTCTTCGAGCCATCGCCCCGACAGTGTCTGCTGCGTGCCCGACTCACTGATCTGCCACAAGTTGGCGTAGCGATCCCGCAACAACTCGCGATCCGATAGCGTTGCGCTCGCCGACAAGGTCGCCGTCAGTTCCAGCCCCGAATCAGACCGCTGCACCAGCGCGCTTGTCAACACATGAAGGTCCACGCTCGACACCTCTGCCTGTGTCATCCACCGCAGGACCGCCGGTTTGGCTGGCCCGCTTGCGTCCAGGGGCAACTGTCGCGCCAACTGATCGATCGCACCGGCGATCATCGGATCCAGTGATGGCTCGTTACCCGAAGTCATCGAACGATCAAGCGCCAGCAGCAGCAACTGTGTGTACTCGTCGGGCGAACTGTCCGCCAGCAGCGCCTTCGCACACTGCGCCCAGGACAACCACGCCGCGTCGATTGCCTGTTGTGATGCGATCATGCTCGTACCACCCAACTGACCGCCCAACTCGCCAGCCAACCCGCCACCTGGCTGAACCGTCATTGGCTTGCCCATGCCCACCATCAAGCCGCTCATCCGATCCAGCGCCGCGCCCACACTCTGTCGAACGGTTGCCTGATCCGTCGGAAGCGCACCACCAAGTGCCGTCGCTAACTGCTTCCGCAGCCGCACCCGCAGTGCTGATGGCAAGTCTCGCTCCCCAAGCAACCGCGCCGTCACGCCGCATGAGAACGAGGCTCGACGAATTCTCTCGCGCGTCCAGACCGCCGACCCGTCCGTCATCAGCCCCAGTCCGGATTCAAGGCTCCGCACCAGTGGTTCCAACGCTTCCTCTCGCGATGGACCCAGAATGCTCCCCGCCCGGTAGGTAAACTCCGCCGTCGCATCTCCAGCAGCCACCACATCGCTCGCGGTTGCCGCTGGCCATCCCTGTCCCATCGCTTCGAGCGCGAGCACAAGTTGCTCGCCCGACCGTGCCGGCTGATCCTGCACAACACCCGCAGCCTCGCGCATCTGGGCTAGCACTTCGCCCGCCCGAAACTCGCCTGCCCCTGTTCCGCTCCCAGTCGCCAAAGGAGCGCTGCTGCTGACACCTGTAAGCACATTCGGCTGGCTCACACGCCCGGCCCCGCTCGCCACCGCATCATTGCTCGTATTGGCCAGCACCGGATTCCCATTCGCTTGCGGCACGACCGGCGCGTTCGATACGCCAGCATTGGACGCTCCTCCCGCACCACTTCCTTTTCCTGCAAACATGATCCGAAGCCCCATCGCGGCGACAACCAAGAACAACAACCCGACCACCGCGCCGATCAATCCGTTCCGCAGCATCCGCCGCGCCGGGTCTTCGCTGGTTCGATAGATCTCAAACTCATCCACAGCCGCCCGCAGTCTCTCGTCGCGCAGCACCTGCGTGGTCTTGGTTTCTTCCACCCTGGGCGGCACATGCTGATTGCCGACCACTGCTTCACGAAGCGCCGCCGTTGCCTGCGTTGGATACCTGCCCGGAACATTCACCGCCGCTCGGCTTGCCGGACCGCCCAGTGTTGCCAAGTTGGTAAGGATCGACGGCACACGATCCTGCGCCACGCCCATGGCACTCGCCAGCATCGAAATTTCTTGCGCCGCCGCAGGATTCCACCCGCCGTGCTTGGCCAGCGTCAGTGTTGCCAACTCGTCAAAATCTCGCATCGGATCCGAGACCAAACGATTTGTGCCACTAACACTAACACCACCAACACTTGCCCCCGTCATTGCTGACACGCTCGCCCGCTCCACTGGCGCAAGTCCAAACGCCGCATCCTGAGAGACTCGTACCGCGGGCGAAAGCAACAACCGAGCTACCCCCGCGTGCAGCATCATCCGCAGTTCCGCCGCCTCCGGCGTTGCCGCCAGCGAGTGATGACTGACCCGCTGCAACCGATCTTTGAGCGCACAGAGCACCTGTTCACGCGACAAGACACCGCCAAGGGGCACGCCCAGCAGCACCCGATCATCTCGTGTCCCGCCTGGCAAGCCAAGGAAGATCGCTGGCAAGTCCGGCATCGAGGGTGAACTTGCGCCACCAGTTGTCGAAGGAGGTGCTAGGTTCACTTGCCACCTCCCTTGCTATTGCCACCACTCCCATGGCCACTTTCAGATGATGAACCCTTCGCCTGTTCGATAACGACCAATCCCAACTGCTCGATCTTCGGCCCAAATGGGTCCGGTCCGGTTTGCGGGTACAGCAACTTGTGCTGCGTATACGCCTGCCTCGCGCCAGTCAGATCCGACTTCTGCAGCAAACGAAGTGTGTGAAAACGCGGCTCATACCAATCGGCAGTGCCCGGCTCCATGCTGCCCAGCAACTGCGTCCATGCCTCCAACGCCCCACCAGCATCGCTCGCGTCTTCAAGCAGTTGAGCCAGCCTTCGCAGGCTAGTCACCGTGCTCAAACCGCTCGCGGCCTGCTCGCGATCAAGTTTGATCGCCAACTCGCGCATTCGCTTGTCCTGCTCCACCTTCCATAAAAACGCCGATGAATGCGCAACGCGGTCTCGCACCACCGTTCGCGTGTCTCCCTCGGGCAATCGCTCGAGCCACGCCGCACCAAACCGCACAAGATCGCGTGCCTTGCTCGCGTTCTGTTCTTCGCGTCGCCATGCCTCATCCGCTAGGCGATACATCCACTGGTCCGCCGCATCCGCAAATGGACCCTTTAGTCCGCGCAGTTTGTCCCAGATTTTCTGCGCCTCTTCGTTCATTCCACGAGCGATCAGCATCTGCAGGCGACGGAAAAGCAACTCGGCCTCAAATTGCTGGGTCGATACTCCATGCCGCGATGCCAACTGATCGATCGTGATAAACGCGGCTTCGGCCCGAGGCAGGTCCGGCGTCGCGGTCGTCAGCAGCACATCCAGCAGCTGCCTGCTTCGCAGCACGATCGACTCCGCCGCCAGGCGAGACGAATCGTCCGAAGCGCTCATTGCTTGCGGCATTTCCAGTCGCATCAGTTCCTCCGCAACATCCGCGAATCGCAGCGCGAGGAACTGGCGCTCGCTGGCCAACGCGCCACGATATTGCTGATACAGCAGTCGGGCCGCATGCCTGCGTGCTGCAAGATACAAGGGCGAATCCTGCGGCACAGCCAACAGGATTTCCATCGCCTTTCGATCATCCACGCCCGCCACCTGCGCCTGGCGAATCAGCAATCGTGTTGCGTTGGGTGACTGCGGAAACTGCTGCACAAACAACGTTGCCAATCCGTCCCGCTGCGCAGTGCGCGTCGCTTCGCCCCGCTCCACCAGCATGTCCAGCGCCACCACTGCATACCACAGCGCGTCCTCGCGGACACGCGCATCCTTCCCCGCCTCAAACGCCCGCTCAAACGCCGCCGACGCAGGCAGCAAATCCCCAGCGTAAAACAGCGCGAGTCCGCGCCGCAGGTGAGCACGAGCCTGTTCAGTCTCAAACTGCCCGATGTCGTCCGCCTTGAGCGCCGCTTCCACCAACTGTGCCGCCTCGCGGAAGGCATTGACCACAGCCGGATCGGTTTCTGGCCCACCAACGCCGCCCGGTGTCTCCGCGCTCGACTTGCTTTCCGAGTTTAACTTGTTCTGCGTACTCGACTTGCTCTCCCCTGCGCCCGTTGCCCGCGCCGCCACTTGCAACGCCGATGCCTTTTCGTAGGCTTGCAAGCCGCGCACATACGCAACGATGAACCCGTCATCACCAATCGGCAGCGTTCCGTACTGCTTCACCAGGTCAACAATCTGCGCCAGTTCTCCTTGCGAGACCAAGTCACCAAGCGCCGCGCGAGACACCATACCCACCGACACCTTCAAGCCCTCGCGCAATTGCCCACCCCGCAGTGCGTCCAGGCTCGATATCGCCACGAGCCGCGCCTCCTGAGCCGACAGCGGCTGGATCGCGCCGTCGCGTCCGTTGAGCCGCCGCCGACGCACCAGCGACTCCACGTCCGACCAGCGATTCGCCTGCACCAGCACCATGAACTGCCTTGAGAAAATCTGCGATGAAACCCCAGTGGACAATTCGTCCGACGCGATCATCACATCCAACCAACGCATCGCATCGACCTCATTGCCCAGCAACGAATTGCTGAGCGCCGCGCCAAACACCGAACGCGCCACATGGTCCAGCCGAAGGTTGCTGGACGGAAATCGCTCGACGCTGGGCACTTTGCCGGGCACAGCGTTCAGCAGCACGCCAAACGCTTCCAACGCATCCTTTGCCTTGCTCTTGTCGTTGCCCAAGTACGCGAGGTAGTACCGCGACCACCCCTCGTAATACGCCGCGATCGACCGCAATCGCCTGGCATCGCCAAGTTCGGCCCGCACGCCCGCCTCATCCCCACCCTGCGGTATCGACTTCTCGCGCTGCTCAAGCGCATCCACGCGCCGCTGCAGTTTCGCACGTATCTGCGTGAACGTCGGCAGCACATCCTGCAGCACGCGCAGCGATTCGCTGCGTTCCTCGGGCGTCGCCAATCGCAATCGCCACTTCTCCGCCGCTTCCTCCGCTTGGAGGTATGTCGCCTTGCACATGTCCAGCCGAAGTTCCGACGAATCCGCCTCGGGCACCTGCTCGAGTAGTTCCTGGCTCAAGCGTTCCAGTTGCTTGCGTTGCTGGCTGTCGGTCGTCGCGCCCAGCATCCGCACATAGAGCCGCCCCAGCATCTCCGCAGAGCGCACCCGCGCCTCGGGCTTGGCCGTCGCAATCCGATCCCGCAGTTGTGACGCCAACACGTTATCGAGTTTCAAGTCCAAAAGTAATTGCTCAACCACCGGCTCGGAATCGTTGGGGAGCACATCCTGCACGCTGCCCGTCTGACTGCTTCCAATAGGCGCGCCCCCGCCTCCACCTACGCCCCCGCCCTGAGCAATCGCACTCTGAGCAAGCGCACTCTGAGCAAGCGCACTCTGCACAAGCACACCCTGCGCGAGCAACCACCCACCAGTCAACGCCAGCAGACGCACAACCGTCGACTTACTTTGGCCCGTTCGTATCCGCATTGCGGTCCGAGCCCCCTTTCTTGTCGTGCCCAAATCCAGTTGCAGGCTTCAAAGCATGCGTAACAGCCTGAGCCAAACCCTGGGCCGGATGACCGGAATACCGCTCAAAGAACAACTGCCGGATCCGACCCGCACCCTCGCCATCACCCTCAGCGTCCAACGCAACCGCCGCCTCCGCCAGCGCCAACCCTGCAAGATACGGATGCACGCCATCCAGTCGCGCTGGCACATGCAGCAAGTGAACGATTCCCAGGTTCCGCTCATCCAGCGACGCGAGCATGCCCGAAGCATCCGCGCCGGTCTTCTTTGCCTCCCCATCCGCAATCATCGCCCGCCCTAGCGCAACCCGCATCCACGCTTCAGTCCACCCAGGCAATGGCGCTGCATCAGGAGAACCAGGCGCGAGCCGACCTCGTAGTCCGCTGATTGCAGTTGCTCGCTGCTCAACCGTCCCGCAGCGCGAAGCAACCACATCCCACACCAGTTCCAGCCCTGCGTCGCCTGCCATCCGCTCGGGCACCACCACATCCTCGCCCGTCTCAAACGCCGCGCTCACGCGATACAACTGGGCCACTCGCCCCGCTCGTGAACCAACGTTCGAACCATGCCCCTCACTTGTTCCGACATCATTCCCGGCAATCGCCCCCAGCACCACGCTCAGCGCCGGCCCCTTGATCCAGATGGGCGGTAACTGAGGCGACAATCCCCATGCCTCATCATGAACCGGAATAACCCGCACGTCCGCGTCGCTCTTCTCTCGCTCAAACAATACTTCTTGCTGTTCCGATGCCATCAACGCGAGCCACGCCTCAACCGCCGCGCTCTGCGCCTGACGCGCAAGCCTGCATCGCAACAACCCGGAAGCCACCATCGCTGCGGTTGGCCCTTGCTGCCCGCGCACCTTTGCGAACAACTGCTCCAGCAGCGGCTCAGCGCCCGCAAGATCGCCCCGCTCCATCCGCACCCGCGCACGCCATGCCATCTTCGCCATCTCGCCAAACGGCTCTGCTTCTGCGGACAACTTGCCCCGCACCTCGGCAACCCGATCCCATGACAGCACACGCGTTCTGGCTGCGTTATCGCCGCTCGAAGTCTCCCGCACCTCAACCCCAGCGAACGACACAGTAACCACCTCACCGATGCCTTCGTTCCCCGGATCGCCCCCACGCAGCACGATCTCGCTTTGCGCACGTGCGCCCGGCACACACGCCAGCAGCGTGCAGCAAGCCAACAGCCGCGCAGTCGCGCCGCTGCCGCCCTTCGCCGATTCGTGTTGTGTGATCCAAGTGTCCATGCTCATTCCACAGGCACGAAGGCGTAAGTCCCCGCGCTCTGTCGCGCGATTCGTTTCATCTGTTCCTCTCCCCTCGCATCGCCAAAGCAAATCGCGTGAATGGGCGTTGGTTTGTCCTGTGCCCGGTTGAGCAACGCAAGTTCCTCCGCAACACTCTGCACCGGATCCAGAAACTCGCCGTCGGTCATCAGATAAATCGCATCGGGCCGGGGACGCAACTGAGAGAAGACCAGCCGCATCGCTGGCATGACCAGCGTGTTGGGGCCAAGGTCAAGGTCCGAGAGCACGCCAACTTCGGAGATCATGTCCCGCTTGTTGGCCGCCGTCGCATCCAGCCATCCCATTCTCTTGCGCAATGGTCGGGGCGTATCTGAAAAGAGCACCACGCACACCTGCGCATCAGGAGACAACCCCTCGATCGTGGCCGACAATTCTCGCTTCAGTCGCTGTAGCCGCAACCCCTGCATCGATCCCGACGCATCAAGCACGAGCACAAACCTCGTACCGCCCGCTTCCACGCCAAAGAAACTCGCGCCACCGCCACCCGAACCACCAAGCCCGCCGCCCGCCGAACCACCCCCTTCAATATTCACATCTCCGCCGCCTGCTAACGATCCAACGTTTGGCGTGCCGTCCTCAGACAATGCAGGTGCGTTCAACTGCCCATCCTCCACCAACGGAACCGAGATCACACTACTGGGCTCATCGGGCACACTGGGCATCGCCGCTGGCGACCCCGCCGCAACCGAGACCGCAGCCAACTCCGATTCGCTCGCGAGCGCCATCCCGATCGGCCCGCCCTCTTCAACCTCGCGAGAAGGGGCACCAAAGCCGCCACCTCCAAGTCGGATCAGCGTCGTCAGATATCCGCCAAACAAGTGCAGCGCCACCGAAGCAACCAAGGCCAGCAACCCCAGACGCGTACCCCACCGCTTGGCAAGGTCCCAAGGCGTGGGCGGCAACACAGCGTCCCGTTCCATCGTCGGGTCATACTTCATTGGCGTTTGCTTCGTCCTCATGACGCGTTCACCGATCCTTCGCTGGCCTGCGAAATCTGCCCGCCCCCGGTCCCTGTTCCTATCGACACGTTCGGCGTGAAAAGGCTATTCGAGCACCTTCGCACGCTTACAGTGCCCCAACAGTCTTGCCCCATGTAGCCTGTTGCAAAGACAACCTGTCAAAGTCCGTACCACATCCGTTGCCCGTCGGTTCCCTCTCCCCCACCCTTTCGTTCATTCAACCTTCGCTTCCACTGCCCCACACCCACGCCCCAATCCGCCTCACCGCCCATCCCATCCCAAACTACGCCATGCAGCCCAAATACAATCGCGTCCTTCTTAAGATCAGTGGCGAGTCCTTCTGCAAGCCCAACGGCTTTGGCATCGATCCCGACCATCTCGACCACATCGCCAAAGAACTCCAAATGGCCGTGAACACTGGCGTGCAGATCTCCGTCGTGGTTGGCGGTGGCAACATCATTCGCGGCGCAGAACTGGCCAAGCAGGGCCATATCCAGCAGGCCACGGCGGACCACATGGGCATGCTGGGCACCGTCATCAACGCCCTTGCTCTCAAGGAAAAACTCCTGAGCATGGACGTGGACTGCCGCGTCATGAGCGCAATCGAAATTCGCGCCGTTGCGGAGATCTTCATCCGCAGCCGGGCCGTTCGCCACATGGAGAAGGGCCGAGTCATCATCCTGGCCGCTGGCACAGGCAACCCCTTCTTCACGACCGATACCTGCGCCGCCCTCCGCGCCACCGAACTCGACTGCGACCTGCTGCTCAAGGCAACCAAGGTCGATGGCATCTATACCGCCGATCCCAAGAAAGATCCCAATGCCACACGCTACGACACCATTACCTACGCCGAGGCAATGGCCAAGAACCTCCGCATCATGGACATGACAGCCATCGCCATGTGCAACGAGCACCAGGTGCCCGTGCTGGTCTTTGACTTTCGCGAATCGGGCAATATCGCCCGAGCCGTCAGAGGCGAAAAGATCGGCACCCTCCTGCACCATGGCTGATCCGAGCCAGAGACCGGCCAACGTCCGATCCGTTCCGGGATTGTGATCTCGCCGACGCGCGTCCATCCCTGTTTGTACTACCAACTGCCCAGGCGGTTGCTCAATCCCCAGAAAACCAGCACCAGTTGGCAACCGGTCCCCATTCAGCAGCACGCTCAACTGCGATCATTGTCAAACCGTCGAGCCGCCCGTTTCTTTGCTGCCAGCAAGCCACCCCCCCCGTCCGCCGAGTCTTTGGGGTTGGATATTGCTTTGCCCCGTTCTTCTTTGATTGCCTCTCCAGCCACTTGACCAGAGACCGCAGTGCCCCTCCCTGCCCCGCTGGCAGCACCAGCAGTACCAGCACTGGCCAGCCTAGCCGCTCTCCGCCGATCTCGTGCCACTGCCGACAGCGTGGCCGCATCCTGGTCCGAAAGCGTCAAACTTGGGACCGCCAGACGCTGCTCTTCCCCCTGAGCAATCTTGGCTCGTAAGCCCCCCACAACACCCGCCGCCGTCGCCTGTGAATCAACTACAAACCTCGACCCAGGCATACGGAACCGCTTGCTCACATACCGATCCCACGCCACCCTACGCGTCGCAACATCGATCAGGAACAGCCCCATCGTCGCGAGCATCATCACATACCACAGGCTGCTGATCGATTCCGCCGGCTTGATGCCCGTCCGATCGTACAAGTTCACGCCAGCCAGGTTCACGCCAGCAGGGTTCATCACATCAAGCACCCGCCCGCCGCCCGCCTTCGCGATCTGCTCCAGCAGCCCGTCGTTGCTCGACAGCACTCGATACTCCGCCCCCTCTTGCAACGTCGAACCGACGATCACCGGTGCCAACCGCTTCCCGTTTGCACTCGGCTTGACCAGCGCCACGTAACTCCCATTGTCACGCGTTGAGACTCTCGTCTCATACTGCCCGGGCCCCACCGCGCTCAACATCACTTCGCGTGTCCCTCCGCTGGGATCATAAATCGTCGCTGGCACATCCAGACCAACCGAGGGCGACCCATCCTCGTTGCGAATATCAACCCTGAGCGCCAGCCCATCGCCCGAAGCCGATGCGGTTGCCTGGATGCCTCGCCCATCCGCTGGCCTCGATGCCGCTCGCACGATCTGTGACCACATCCGCTCATACCCGGGCCACTCCAGCCATGGCTCCGCCCACTCATGCGCGTCGCTTGTAAACGCGACGACCTGCCCCAACCCCACCTGCCACGATGCCAGCACCGGCTCGCCCGTTGGCGCGATCATCGACTGCACCACCGTTGGCTCCTCGCGAAGTCTCGTCAGCACCAGCCCGCCCAAGTCAGGAATATCCCGCACCCCAGCCACCATCGCCGAGCCACTGGGCAGCAACTGGGGCGAAAACAGACCTTCTCGAATCAGCGGCGACCGCACCACGCGCACCGCCTTCAGAAAAATTCGCGGCAGGTTCTTCGGATTCATCGCGTGGAAGTACGCCCCGCCCCCCTGTCGCGCCATTTCCGCCAGTGTTGTCGTGTCCGCGTCATCACCAACAGCAATCGTGTTCACCTTCACACCCAACGCCACCAACTTTGCCACCAGTCCGGGCAACTCATCCTCGCGCATCGACTTCCCATCCGTCAGTAGAATGCACTGCTTAACCTTGACGTCCACCCCCTGAAACAGATCAATCGCTCGCTCCAGCCCCTCCGCGATATCCGTCCCCCCACCCGATCGGATGTCACGTACCACCTCGACCGTGCGCTTTGAATCTCGATTCTGTCCCATCGCCACAAGCACATCCGCCTCGCTGTTGAACGTCACGACGCCCACCAGGTCCGATCGATCAAGCGAGTTGATCGCCAGTGCCGCGGCATCGTTCGCCAATTGCTGCTGCGTTTGTCTGGACCCCAAAACAGGCCTGCGCATCGATCCCGAATTGTCCAGAACGAAAACCGTCGCAACCTCCGGCGCCACAATCCGATCCGGCAACTCCACTTCCACGGGCAGAATCGACGCAACCGGAGTCCCCTTCCAACCTCCCGCCCCATAAGAGTTCGGTCCGCCCACCATCACCAGCCCGCCCCCAAGATCCCGCACAAATGCCACGTACGCCTCTTGCGCCGCTGGCTCCAACGCATCCGCCGCAATGTTCTCAAACACCACCAGGTCATACGCCTGCAACTGTAAAATCGTCGTCGGCATCGCGTCCGGCGGCATCACCGTGACATCGATACCAGCCCGTCGCAACGCTTTCGCAAGTATGCTCCCCGCCCCGTCCTGGCGTCCATCCCAAACCCCGTCCACCAAGAGCACATTGCCCTTGCCGGGTGAAATCGTGAAGGCCTGACCCTGATTGTTCTCAAGCACGCTATCGCCAGCAAAAATCTGATTCCCGCTTTCACTCGCCGCGTCGCTCGCATCGGGCTCATACACCGCCTTGAATCGATGCACTCTGCCCGGGCCCAGGTCCACCTCAAGTTGCACGACGTTTCGTCCTGGTGCAACCGTGACCCGCCGCCCCAGCCCCGGTGCCGCACCATTCAAATCCACCGCAACACCCTCGCGCAGCAACTGCAACGTTCCCTGGGAGGATCCCGAAGCCGTCGTGGCCCATAGCACGACCCGCACGTTCACCGTCGACTCTGCCGGCGCTGTCGGCGGAGCATCCACCGCCTCGACAATCACCTCGCGATCTAACCTGTACCGCAATGCTGCGACATCGATCGGCAACCCGCCGCGTCGTTCCCGCCCCGCAACGCTCCTCACCCGGGCCACCGTTTCCAGCGCATCCCCCACGGTCTGATTGCCATCCGAAAACAGCAGCAGCCGCCCCGCCGCGTCGGGTGGAATGATCGCACTCGCCAAACCAATCGCGTCCGCGATATTCGATCCGTCAACCCCCGGCGCAGGCAAGTCCCGCTCCCATACCTTCTGGGGCGGCGGACCCGGCAGCATCACTGTCGTCGCGTCACCATCAAACACGACGATACCCGCAAGATCATCAACTCCGCGCCCGCCCAGCGTTCGTTCCAGATAGGCACGCACCGTTGCACGCACGTCCTGCGACGTTCCGTCCGCTCGCTTGCTCGCAAAGAAACGCTGCACCGAACCCGAAAGGTCCACCACAGCCACCACAGCCAACCGATCCGTCGTGCGAAGCATCGATAAACCGCCCAGCACGCAGGCAATCACCACGCACAAAAGAACGCGAATCAAAACACTCACCCAGCGCCGTACGGGTGCCATCGCTTGAAAGAGCACCAAGCCCGCCCATGCCAGTCCAGCCGCTCCTGCCAGCAGCCAGAGCCAATTCGGATTTTCCAGATACAGCCGCATGAACCTGTGCTTCGCCCAAGTCTGATCTGATCCACCATACGCCCATACACCACGACCCGACCATTCTACTTGGGTGCAGGACGAGCATCCGGTGCGTCGGGGGCGGGGACGGTGGCGGGGGCGCGGACGGGGGCGGGGGCTGTGGGCCCTGCCGAGTTGTCCCGCGTCGCACCCGGAACCGTCGCCCCATCCGCCGGACGCACGCGCTTGAGGTACCGCTCGTACACCCGGCGCACCAAGTCGGCATGCTGGCTGGGAACGCTCTGATTTTCAATCCCGCGTTCTGCGCCCGCGGCCGCGTCTCGGAAGCGCCGCTCGATTTCCGCACCCCGCGCCGTCGCGGGAGCATTCTCGCGACGATCGTCCGCATCAGGCATGATGTCGCCGATGGTACGCTGCGTGGCTTCGCGCTGTCGCGCCCCTTCGCGCGCATCCACGGGCGTCGTGTTCCCTTCATCCAGCGGCTGAACCTGCCCACCATCGCGTCGACCAATGCGTGGGCCGCTCAATGGCCCATCGCCAACGCCAATATGACCGCGAGTGTTCCGCCCTGCGCCGGGGTTGACTCTTTGTTCACCACCTTGCTTCGCGCTGTCAGAGCGAGGCAGCGTGCCGTCGGGTCCTGGCTGACCAGAATCAGTTCCAGCATTGCCAGCACTTTCTTGGCCAGCATCGTTGCCAGATTGTTTGCCTGCCTTGTCATTAGCCTGATCCTTGGCCATCTCCTTCGCCAACTCTTGCGCGACCTTCTCAAGTTCTCGTCGCTGCTGCGGATTCATCTGCTCGAGCATTTTCTCCGCCCGCTCTCGCAGCGCGTCGGACTGCTGCTCCGATCGCTCTGCAAGTTCCTTCGCCGCTTGCCGAGCCGTATCGCTCTTGCGCAGTTGCTCCGCAAACTTCTTCAGCGCCTCCGCGCTGGGCAGTTCCTGCTCCTCGCTCCCGCCTTGGCTCTGCGACGACTGAGGCTTGCCCGACTGCTCATCCGCCTCGTCGCTTGTTGCTGCACCAGGCGCGCCTTCGCCCTTCGTCCCAGACTGTGCATCAGGCTGCTTGTTGTCTTGACTTGCAGCCCCTGTTCCCGGCTTCTCCGTGCCAGACTCCCGCATCTCGCCTTCGCGCACCTTGCCATCCCGAGGCGTCGTGCCTGCGGAGCGCTGATCCTTCGGTGCGCCGCTGCTTCCCTGCCCCTGCATGCCCGGCTCATTTCCTGAACGCTCCTTCGCATCCTCACGCGGCCCCATCGCCGGCTGCGTCGATCCGCCCGCCCCGCCCTGCTTACCAGTTTGCTTCTCAGGTGAGTCGGGCCTTTGGCCAGACTGTGGATCAGACTGTGGATCAGACTGTGGATCAGTTTGTGGCCCAGTAGGCACAACCTGTGAGGAATCACGCCGCTCGTTCTGCGATGGCCCGCCCTGGCCCTGCGCACCAGACTCTCGCGTCTTCTCGGCGGATGGCTTTGCCACCCCGGGCTGAGGCTGACCGCCCTCGCGAGCCTCCTCCTTGCCAGTTGCGCGCTGATCCTTTGCCGCGTTGTCCTTGCTCGCAGCCCCCTCAGACTTCATCTGCTCGCCCTGCTTGCCGGGCTGCTTGCCGGGCTGCTCGCCCGGCTGAGACTTCGGCTGAGCCCCTGGTGCCGAACCGGTTTGCGAGCCGGGCTGTGAACTTGGTTGAGAACCCGGCTCTGAACCAGGCTGTGAAGTTGGTTGTGAACTTGGTTGTGAACCTGGCTCCGAGCCGGGCTGTGAACGAGGAGACTCCCCGTTCTGCGATCCCTGCTCTTGCTGAGAAGTCTGACCACCCTGCTTCTCGCCCTGCTTCTCGCCTTCCTTCTTACGCTGCTTGCCATCTGGCTCGGTTCTTGCCTGACCTTCCTGCTTCGTTTGCTCAGGGCGTGATGCTCCATCCTGCCCCGGCTTGCCTTGTTCCTGCTGTCCGTCTGCGTTCGGTTTTTTTTGCGAAGCATCCGGCTGGGATTGTGGCGACTTCTGTTGCTTCGCCTGTTCCTTCTGTCCAAGCCGCCCTTCCGAAGCCCCTTTGGATGCTTCTTTCCCGCGACTCTCGCCAGTCTTCTCGCCAGTCTTCTCGCCAGTCTTCTCCTCTGGCTTCTCGCTCTGCTGCTTCTCATTTCCACTTAGCTGCCCCTCGCCGCTTTGTGGCTTCCCCGTTGTTGGTGTTTGCGTTTGCTTCTGATCCGCCCGCCCGCCTTCATCCTTTTTCGCCGCAGGTTCCCCGTTCGCCCCAGAAGTTTTTTCACTCCCAGCAGAAGCACCTCGATCATCTTCGCTCTTCACACCTCCGCCAGCCGTCGGCTCCGCAGGCTTTGATCCATTGTGCTTGCTGCCATCTTGCTTCGTACCAGCCTGCCTAGCTCCATCCCGATTGGCTCCATCTCGTTTCGCTTCCTCCTGCTGCGCTTCTTTTCGCTCCGCCTCTTTCGCCCCACGCTCAATTGCATCCGCCGCACGCTGCACCGCTTTGCGAAGTTCCTCAGTTCGGCTTGGCGGTTGTGGTTCGAACGGTGGCACTGGCTGTGGTTCTGCCTTTGGTTCTGGCTGTAACTCGGGCGACGTTTGTTGCTCTGCCTCGCTTGGCTTCACATTCTGCCCAGACTTCGCTGTCGCTTGGCGAGGTACTTCACTCTCAGGTGACTGCGCGCCAGCCTGCTTCTCCACCGTTTCCCGCACTCTTTGCCCAGCCTGTTCGCCCGGTTTTTCCCCCGCCTTTTCCCCAATTTGTTCCCCCACCTGCCGCTTCGCTTGCTCAATCGCCTTCGCTTCTTCCTCCCACTGCTCTATCGCTCGCGCAAGATCACGAAGTTCCTCCGCCGCTCTCGCCCGTTCCGCAGGCGACGCACGCTCAAGCCGATCCTGCAACGCCTCCGCCGCCGTCGCCGCCGTTTGCGCATCCCCCTGTGCCAGGGCATCCATCAGTTCGCTGGTTGTCTCGCTCGATCCTGCATCATTCTGTTTCGCCCGGGCCGCTGCATCCGCAAGCGCGTCCATCGCCTTCGCGTCCCGACGGGCCGACCTGGCCCGCTGCTCCAGTTCGCTCGCAACTTCTTCCACCGCCCGTGCCGCGCTCGTCACGCTCTCTTGTGCATTGCCCTTGTCGCCTTGGGCGAGTTCCGCCTCAAGTTCTTCCAGGGCCTGCTGGGCCTGATCGGTCGTCCGCGAATCAACTTGCGTCAGCGTTTGCTTCGCCTCATCCACCGTTGATTGCAATATCTCTGCTTGCTCTCGCGCAACCACCGTCGCCACCGGCCGCACACCAACCCCAGAGACTCTCGGCCCGGCAAGCCACACCGCAGCGCTCACCATCGCAAGCCCAGCCCCCGCCCCCCAATGCCAACGCCACGATGTTGGTGATACCACCCGCGCATCGACGCGCTGAGCAATAACTTCAGCATCCGCCAAGGCAAGCCACACGAATCCAGACGCCCCATCATCTCGCGCGCCATCCAACTCGATCGCCGTCGACAAGCGATCCCGCAATCCCAACTGCTCGTCGAGCAATCGTGCCCCGTCCCGAGCACCAGGCATTCGTAGCAACGCCCAGGCGACGCCCGCAAGCAGCCCTAGTGCGACCGCTCCGCCCACGGCAACGCCAAGCCCCAGCATCAAATCGCTAACATTGACCCTGGCCTCGCCCACAATCGCTCCGCCCCGGGCCCACCCCGCAAAGTCCATCGCCTCCATTGCTTGCAGGCCAGGCACCTGTTCCACGATCGAACCGGGCACAAACCGCGACGCCAACGCAAGCATCAGCGCAAGACTGCCCCCAGCCATCGCACCATACCCCGCGCACCGCACCAATCGGCGCAGCATCATCCTCCGCGCCGCACGCATGCTGACGCCAATCGTCTCCGGAATGTTGGTCATGCTCGCCACTATGTTTGCACACTCATTCTTCCCGCCCATCGTACGACAAACCGCCTCACAGTCCTATCCCCCGAACTTGGAGCCAACTTCGAGCCAAACTTGGAGCCAACCTTCTAATCAGTTTCTACGTCCGCCAACCCCGCACGGATGATTCCCTTGGAGAACATTTTCGCACACCCGTGGACCTTCCGCGTTACCCACCCGATACAACCCCCTCATCGCATCATTCCGTCGCCTCTCCCCCTTCCTCGTACGCTCTGCCATGCTCGTTCGTGACCTGCTCCTCACCCTCGTCCAAGGCCAGGCTCTCTCTAGCGAGCAGGCCCAGTCGCTCTTTGAGCAACTCCTCCAGGGACAACTTGATCCCGCCCAGACCGGCGCTCTGCTCGCGCTCCTCGCCCAGCGCCCCCCCACCACCGAAGAAATCGTCGGTGCCGCTCGCGCGATGCGTGCCCACGTGACCCCCGTGCCTATCGACCGTGATTGGCTTGCCAAGCACAATCTTGCCCTGCTCGACACCTGTGGCACGGGCGGCACAGCAAAAACCTTCAACGTCTCCACCCTCGCCGCGATTCTCGCCGCCGCCGCAGCCCCCACCAAAATCGCTGTCGCCAAGCATGGCAACCGCAGCCGCACCGGGCGAGGCAGCGCCGAAGTGCTCAAGGGTCTTGGTGTCAACGTCGATGCATCTCCGCAGGTCCAGGCTCGCTGCATCCGCGAAACCGGAGTCTGCTTCTGCTTCGCGATTCACCATCACCCCGCCATGAAGCACGCTGGTCCGGTGCGCCAGTCGCTTGGTTTCCCCACCATCTTCAACCTGCTTGGTCCACTCACAAACCCCGCCTCCGCAGACTATCAAGTGATGGGCATCTACGACGAACAACTCCGCTCCCGCGTCGCATCAGCCCTGGGCACACTGCGCTGTCGCCAGGCCTGGGTCATGCGCTCCGAGGATGGCCTTGACGAGTTGTCGATCAACGCGCCCACTCGCATCGCACACCTGCAACGCGATGGCGACACCACGCAAATCCGCGAACTCATCGTCGATCCGCATGCCTTGGGCATTCATGCCGCACCCCTCGATGCGCTCGTAGCTCAAGATATTGGCGATGCCGTGCGAATTGCCCGCTCGCTTCTCGCAGGTGAGTCAGGCCCTCGACGCGACATGCTCGTCCTCAACGCTGGCGCAGCACTATTCGTCGCCAATGCTGTCAACACGCTGGACGAAGGTCGCAGTCTCGCCGACCGCACACTCAACAACGGCTCCGCTCAGCACACGCTCAACGCTCTCATCCAGATATCCAACGAACCTCATGCCTAAGCAGTGCCAGCAACAACGTCCATCCCTCGCATATTTACCCACAGGCAAGCATTTTTCAAGAACCACGAACCACGAATGTCGAATGCCGAATGCCAAATCCCAACTCACTCCTCAACCACGCACGCCCCCGTCCACCAATTCCTGATCTTGACGCGCGTCGGCAGGCCAATCGCATTAAACGCCGGTGCAGCCAGCCGCTGCCACCCAGTCTGGTCGGCACAGATCAGACGCTGCGTCCGCGCCGCTCTGCTGGGCATCGGTTGCATCGCCTCAATCGCCGACGAACCGCCCGTCATTGCTGGTCTCGCCACTTCAAACGCCGCCGCTGTCTGACTCGGCACGATGGCAGTAGCCAGCGCCAGTTCCCCAGATAGCCCCGCGCCGATCTCGCGGTCTGCCGTCTCAGTACTTAAGAACATCTGACTCGTATTCTTTGAATCCAGCACGGCCGCGTCCTGCCCCTTGCCCAGCACTTCCGACTCACCCTCTCCCCGCATCGCAATCGCAGCGCTCGACGCCCGCACGCTTGGCAAATCCATCAGCCGCATCGACATCATCGACGGGCAAGTCGCAATCGCCCGCACATCCTCAAGCATCAACCCCGCGCTCGCATACCGCTGCCGATAGTCCGCCATCGCCCGACGGATGATCCATGCCACGCTAGGCGGACATCGCTTCTCAATCGGGCTCAGCACACCTTGGGCCGGAAACGAGTCCTCCACCATGCTATACAAAACCGCACCCGCCGCGTAAATATCAAAACGCGTTCCATCCACATCCGCAACCTTCACACCACGCAATGCCTGTCGCACCATCTCAGGGTCGCGGTAATACTCGGTCCCGTGAGTAGTCAGCGTCATCGCGCTGCGCAGCGACGAAACTAGCCCGACATCAACCAGTCTTGCTCGCCCCGCCGAGCGAGCCGCACCATGCTCATCTTCCGGCGTTGGCTCGATGATGATGTTGTCCGGCTTGACATCCTTGTGCCAAAGCCCCTGTTCGTGATACTGCGACAATGTCACAAGCAAGTCACTCAGATAGGACAAGCACGCACGCAACTCAGGATCGCCCAAGCCTTCCGCCGCCGCCTCCTTTGCCTGTGCTTCCCCTTCGCCCACTCGAGGCCCTGCCGCTTTCGCCTGCTGATGCAACTGCGTCGCCACATGCCGCAAGTGCTGCCCGGGCACATATCGCATCACGTAGTAAAACCGATCAGGCCCAAACCCGTGATCCAATATCAATCCCAGCCGCTTCCCCGCTTCCAGCCCACGGCTCTCCCGAACCAACTGAGGCAGCGACGCATCCTCGAACGTCGTAAAACTCTTGATCACCACCCGATCCGTCGCACCAAAGGCCGCGCCCGTCCGCTGCGCCACCGCGTGCGTCGACGCATCCGCAAGCAACTCCGCGAACTTTTTCTTGCCCGGCATAGCGATGTATAACTTCGCGCCCGATCCTCCCGATGGCAGCGTCCCCATGATCTCATACCCATCAAACATGCCCGTGCGAGGCGACAGCACATCGCCCCACGTCCCGGAAAGCACGCCCGGAAGACGGGTTTCAATCCCCTCCAGCGCCGGCTCCAGCCCCAGCAGCCGCGCGGGATTGCCAATTGCCGCGCGATACAGACACACGAGACTGCGCAGCAACTCCTCTCGGGCCGCAACCCCAAACTTCCTCGCCGACGCGACCTGAAAGAAAAGCAGACTGACTAGCGCCAGCAGCCCAAAGACCGGCGCAACCATCATGCCCACAACCGCACGCGTGAAGTCCAGCACCTCGTTCTTGACAAACTTCCAGAGTCGAGACAACGCGCCGCCAATCCCCCGACCCACCGGCACCGTGACCATGACCACCAGCGTGATCACGACGACGAACACAATCAGCCCGCCCACGCTCAGCAGCGCGATATCCCACCATTCAATCCCCATCATGGTGTCTCTCCAGATCAGTCAATCAGCGCCGCACGCTTGTCCTTTCGATGCACTCCTACTCCACGCGCACCATCAATCTTCCCCGCCCTTGCGCATCTGCGCCTGCCGCAGCCATATCTCGCCGATCGCCGAGTCAAACATCGCGTCCGCCTGCGAATCTTCCCCGCTCTTGTTGGGATTGGGCGCAAGCCCGTTCTTCCCCGCCTCCGCCGCTTCATCGCTTGTAAACGAATATCGCGATATCACCTCCACCAGCCGAACCCGCAGCATGTCGCGCACCTTCGCAACCCGCCGCGAAATCGTCGGCTCGCTCGTCCCCAGTTGCGCCGCAACGTCCTTGCCCGCCTTCCCCTCCAGCACCCGCATGCGGTAAATCGTGAAGTCCGTCAGTTCCGCCTCCTGGCTCACCCACCGCACCGCCGCCTCCACCTTCGCGCGAAACACCGCCATCTCATACTGCTCATCCGGCGATGGCTCCTGCCCCGCCACCATCCATCCCTCTTCAAGCCCCAGCGCCTTGCCCGGCCCATTCCCCCCACCCCCGCCCCCGCCCCGCTTCTTCGCGTTGCGACGATCCAGTTCATCCCCCAGCACATGCTTGGCAATCGACAACAGCCACGTCGAAAAACGCACGCCCCGCCCCGGATCAAAGCGATCAATCGACTCGCTCAGCGCCGCCAGCGTCTCCTGAGACAAGTCCCGCACCGTCTCCTGCCCCACCCGCCCCCGCCCCCACTTGGTAATCTGCGCCTGCACTACAGGCCCAAATGTCTCCCAAACTTCATACCACGCCGCCTGGTCATTGGCCCGCAAGCGATTCAAAAACGTGGTCGTGACCGGACTGAGCATGCACAACTATAAGGGTCCGCCCAATCAACAGCCCGCGCCCCCGCGCCCCAACCCGTCTCCCCGCACGTCTCCCCGCACGTCCCCCACCCCGTGTCCCAACTCCTGTCCCAACTCCTGTCCCAACTCCTGTTATCAATGCCGCAGCCTCGTGCGACCTCGATGCGAACCACACAAACCACCCACCACCACCCCGCCGCAACGGGGCGATGGAGCGATGGAGCGAATGGCTGTAGCCACGGGTAGAGCCCGCGCTTCGCGGGCCAAACCCGTAGAAGTTAGAACCCCAATTCCTCCGTGCCCCGGAAGGGGCACAGGAACATCCACACACGCCCGCCAAACACGCACACACCCGCTCTGTCCCTTTCGAGCAGGAGAGAAAAACGCGCGATCCATTTCACACCTCGCCCAACTCTCACGCAACCAATCTCCTCCCCGCGCATATTCATCCATCCCCCCACGCCCCACGCTTCCCATCGAGCCCGTGCCACGCCGCCCTTCAACCCATGCCGCACGGCCAGCGAACGCGCCGTGCCATGCCAGCCGCATGACCCAGCCTCAGCGGTCGATCTCAACCCCATACTCCCCGCACAGCGCGGCAATATCCGCCCGAGCCTTGGCCCGCGTCATGCCAGCGGCGACCAGCATCTTCTCATAGTTGCCGAGGATCACGCGAAGATTGGGCGTGTGGTGCTTCTGCGCCGCGGTCGTCTTCAATTCAATCCCCACCGCCCGCCGCATCAGCGGCTCGGCCTCGCCCAGCCGATTCGTGTCCTGAAGCAACTGCGCGAGGTTGTTGAGTTCAGTTGCCACCCTGGGATGCTCCTTCCCAAAACTCGCCTCGTCGATTGCCAGTGCCCGCCGCATCAGCGGCTCGGCCTCGCCCAGCCGATTCGTGGCCTGAAGCAACTGCGCGAGGTTGTTGAGGTCGCTCGCCACATCGGGATGCTCCTTCCCAAAACTCGCCTCGTCGATTGC
>Ga0163144_10002803_pt1 | contig 39879 bp, 19 predicted proteins | sample OliLak19BULKMAT1_FD_123175 | JGI IMG/M metagenome (GOLD analysis project Ga0163144, IMG submission 123175) | Freshwater microbial mat bacterial communities from Lake Vanda, McMurdo Dry Valleys, Antarctica - Oligotrophic Lake LV.19.BULKMAT1 | ecosystem: Environmental > Aquatic > Freshwater >...
CTGCGAACGGCCGAGTCGCGCCGGCGACAACGAGTCCCGACCCCCTCGGCGTCCATTGAAATCCGCGCAAGGCGCGTGCAAATTCAACGTTTGTAGTACGGATCGACACGGATCGACACGGATGAAGAGAATCACGACGACAGGAACGCGCAGAAACGAGGAAACCGCCTTTGTTTTCAGACTTCCGCACTTTTCGTCTTTCGCGATGGCTTTGTCTTATCCGTGTTTAATCAGTGTTCAATCCGTGGCAAATTGAACGAGTTGTTTTTGTGCGGATCCTAACGTCGACTTGGCGCAACCCCTTATTCATCCGCAATCCGTGAATCTCCATGACACTTAAATCGAAACAATTCATCATCGCGATCTTGGGGGGAGCATTCTTGGTCTCGCTCATCTTCGTGCAGTGGATGGAGATCATCCGCAAGCGCGAAGAAGTCGGCCAGGTTGCCCGCCACATCGCCGTTCCGGCCAGCAGCCACAATTGTGTCGAGTGCCATGCCCAATCGTCGCCTGGCATCATCGACCATTGGAAAGGAAGCACGCACGCGGCCAAGGGCGTGGGCTGCGTCGAGTGTCACCAGGCCCGCAAAGACGACGTCGATTCGTTCGACCATTACGGGTCGCTCATCGCGACCATCGTCACGCCCAACGACTGCGCGGCGTGCCACAAGCATGAAGCCGAGGAGTTTGCCCACAGCCATCACGCCGCCGCTGGCAACATCCTGGCGTCGCTCGACAACCGTCTGGCCGAAACGGTCGAAGGCGCGCGCGTGCCTTTCAATCCGCACTCGCCCACGCCCGGCATGGAAGTCACTCAGGTCAACGGCATGGCCAGCGCGTTCACCGGTTGCCAGCAATGCCACGGCAGCAAGGTCGCTTTGCAAGCGAAGGACGGCAAGACGATCGACGTCGACGATCTGAAGCCCGATGCCAAAGGCAAGCCAACCAACATCGAAGCTGTTGCGGCGATCCTCAAGTCGGCCGACGGTCGCCCTATCTACAGTGCCAGCACGTGGCCCAACACGGGCATCGGACGACTTAATCTCGACGGTTCACTTGGGTCGTGCTCGGCCTGCCATAGCCGGCACGATTTCTCCCCCCGCCGCGCCCGCCAGCCCGAGAACTGCGGCAAGTGTCACTTGGGCCCCGACCATCCGCAGGAAGAAATCTTCATCGAGAGCAAGCACGGGGTGGCCTATCGCGACCTCCGCGACAAAATGAATCTCGACGCCAAGACCTGGGTCCTCGGCAAGGACTATTCGCAGGCCCCGACCTGTGCCACGTGTCATATGTCGGCCAACACACGCAATGGCGAGAAGGTCACCCACGACCCCGGCAAACGGATCAGTTGGACCAACCGCCCGCCGGTCAGTCTGGTGATGGACACCGATAAAGACGGCAAGATTGTCAACGAACTCGATCCCGCGAAGCGCCGTGAGTTGGTCACGCATTCGGCCGAAGAGCGTCGCACCGAGATGAAGAACGTCTGCTTGCACTGCCACACGCCGGCCTACGTGAACTCGTTCTACAAGCAATACGACGACTTCGTGATTCTCTTCAACGAGAAGTTCGCGAAGCCGGGCCAGAAGATCGTCGGCGCCTTGCGCGAACAAAAACTGCTCACGCCGCCCGAGTTCGACGAACACATCGAGTGGACGTGGTTCTACCTCTGGCACCACGAGGGCCGCCGGGCGCGGCACGGGGCCTCGATGATGGCGCCCGACTACGCGCACTGGCACGGCATGTACGAAGTGGCCGAGAGGTTCTACCAGGAACTGATTCCCGAGGCTCGCGAGATCGCCAAACAGGCCCGCGAAAAGGGCCAGACGAAAGAGGCCGACGCCGTCGAAGCGACGATCGACGAGATTCTCGCGAGGCCGGAACACGCCTGGTACGAGGAAGCGAAGCCGATGCCGGCAGCGGACAAGCCCGACGCGGCCAAGAAAGCCTCGGCCCGACGCGAGATTCCGACGACGCGCGAGTGACGCTATTTGGCGCCGTGGCGAATTGGCAAAGTGTTCGGGTTAGCGACGATTGTCGGACCGCACGGTTCGCCTCAGGGATACGGACCGAACCCGGAAATCCAGGGCATCACAGACCGCCACGGATAAAGTTCGCCGCAAGTGGCCTTTTCCGTTTCGCTATGGCATACTGACTTCTCCCCGGCGAGGCCTGCGAATGAGCCTTGCCATCGAACATTCGAGGAGTCACTGTCATGGTCTCCCACACGCCCTCCAGATCGATCATGCAGGGCGAATCCCACGTTCCAACAATCCGGCGGCCAAGTTCCGGGCGGCAAAGCATCGGGCGGCCAAGCATCGGGCGACGTTGTGCCGCCTGGTTCGCGTTGGTCGCGATGGCCGCAATTTCTGGCGGCTGCGGAGGCGGAGACGCAGTCGTGCCCGCCGAGCGGCCGCAGCGCGATCTGTACGGCGCTCCGCCGCAGGCCTCGAGCGTCACGCAAGGTCCGCCCGCAGCGCCCCCCGCCGACCCTTCAGCAGGCATACCCGGACAGCCGCACCCCGGCATGCCGCCAGGGATTGGCATTCCGCCGGCGCCTCCCGGTCTGGCAGGTGCAGGCGACCCCAATGCGGTCCCTGGTGCGGAGCAAGGCGTCGCACCAGGCGGACCACCGGCCGGCGGTGGCAATCCGCTCATGGCGATTGCGGGCATGGGTCGCTTCATGCGACCGAACTACGGGAAATGGAAGCCGGAGGATTTTCAGAACGCGAAAGCTCGTCGAAATCCGCAGCTCATCGAGGCGCTGGCCGAAGTCGGGCCAAATCGGGCCAGCAGCGACAAGTTTGCAATACTGCTCGTAGACCTGCTCACCAAGAAAATCGACGACACGCAACAATTCGATCCAGGCGCGCCTCCTAGCGGATTTCCAGGCGGCGCGCCAGGCGGTCCGCCCGGCTTCGCTCCCCCGCCCCCCTCGGATCCGAAAGGCCTCTCGGGCCCACCGGCCGGTGGACGTTTCGGCGAAAACGAGCAAGGATCGCTCGGCAAGTCGGCGGGACCGGGATTTGGCTCGCGATTTGGAGGCGACGCTCCCCCAGGTGGCATGCAACCCGGCGGCGCACCGCCAGGAATATCGCCGTTTGGCGGCCAGCCCGGCGATCCGAATGCGGTCCCCAGCGGTCCCTTCACCGACGAGCAACTGGCCGGGAGTGCAATCGGCGCTTTGGGATCGAACCGCACGCCGACGGCCCGCAACGCGCTCAAGCAAATCGTGCAGGGACAGCTCGCCACGATCGTGCCCGATTCGGCGAGCGCCTCGCTGGCCCTCCAGGCAATTTTGCTTCGTCCCAGCCCCGAGGAAGAGGATCTGGTCCTGTTTGCGGCCATGTCGCCGACCAAGGTCCGCCCGACGCCTAAGCCCGACGGAATGCAGGTCACGGAATTGCAGACGCAGGCCATCGCCGCCATTGATACTGGCACGCCCCCGGCCGTGCAAGCGCGCCTGATCAAGCGCGTCATCGCGTCGAAGGGGTCGGCCGAGGAGCGCAAACCCCTGTTGGACGTCCTCGTGAAGCCGGTGCCCGCCAGCGTGGCCGGACAGGTCGATTTGTTCGTGTCGCTGGCCAAGGACGATCCCCTGCGCAAAACCCTGGAAGCCAATTTCGCTTGGTACAGCGCTACCGCACTGGATCAATTATTCCGCCTTCCGCCCGATACGCTTCCGCCCCCGCCCGCCGCGGGTCAATTGGCGCCCAGCTCGCAGTCGCAGCAAGCCGGAATTGGTGGCTTGGGGGGTGGCGGACGTGAGCCTGGATTGCGGGGCCTGGAAGGCAAGGGAGGGGGCGGCCGCTTCGGTGCTCCGCCGATGATGGCTCAAGGTGGCGGCATGGGCCAAGGGGCCGGTTTGCCGCCACCCGGCTTTGGGCAACCGCCGGGACTGGCGCCCGAGGGAGGGCAGGCCGCGCAGGGACTCGACGACGCCACGATTCGCCTGATCGCCGAGAACCTGTGGACCGACAAAGTCGTGAAGGCCCTCGAGCAAGAGTCGGTTGGACTGGAAGGTCACGCCGAGAAGTTTTCCGACCCGCTGCACCTGGGCGTCACCATGCCGGTGCAATCGATGCGGACGTTGGTCGAGAAATTACAGCGCGAATGGTGGCGCGACGGAACGACGCAGCTTCCGATGGGGCAGCACTGGGGAGACCTCGTGCGCGATCCCGCGCTGTTGATCGTCTTCAAGCGCACGCCCCGCAAGGAAGATCCGGCCGTGCGCGAAGCGCGGATCGGCAAAGCAACGCCAGCGCCAGGCACACCCGGGGCGGCTGCGGCCGGCGCGCGGCGCCCTCCGCGTGGCAACAATCAGCAGACCGGCCCCAACGCCGAAGCGCAAGCCAAGGAAGAACAGGCCCGCTACCAGTGGATGTCGGCCACGGAAGAATTCGTGCAGTCGCTCAACGCGCGGTTCTATGCAGCGGCCAAGGCCGCGGCGCCGGCGGCCGATGGTCCCGACGAGGTTCCTCGATTCAAACCGTCGGCCGCGGCTGCTGGAAAGTCAGCGGCTGAAAAGACGCTGATTGCAAAAACAGCGCCTGCCACGGCCGTGCCAGTAACGGCCGCGGCCACCGATAAGACGGGCGCCGTCGCCGCGGCCGCCGCACCTTACGATCCGGCCAAGTTGCCGCTCACGCTGCACGACGGAGCGACCGTCGTGGCCGAGTATCACCTGAATTGGCCCGCCGACGTGCAGGGCAAGCTCCGCGGTGTTTCCGTCACACCGCTGGTCGTTCACTACGTGCGTATCGAGCAGCAAGGCAATCTGACCAAGACCCTGCTGCATTATCAAAAGCAGCTTCGCGGAGTCACCAGCCACTTGCTGCCCAATGGAAGGTGGCTGGACTACAACGGAATCGGCGGCGCCCCGGGCCAGGCTCGTAGCGTTGATGTCATGATCACACGCGGCGGAGCGGCCGCGGGTGAAGCGGGCAAAGCTGAAGCCGCCGAGGATCTGGTCGTCGAGATCCTGTCGATCGAGGCCCCCGAGCCGAAGCTCAAAGCGCCCGCCACCTGATCGGTCGATCGATGTGGCGCCGCGCGGGCCCGCGCGGCGCGTAAGTATCGCGCAGTTGAACCCACTCCAACGAGATAAGCGACCAAACCGAGGCGCCAAGCAAGCAGAAGAAGACGGGCGGACAGGATCAACGGGATCGAAAGGATGATAGAGACGAGAGGGCGAACTGCGTTTGTCCTGCCTTGTTCCCATCCTGTAAATCCTGTCGATCCCGTCCACCTCTCTTCATCCTCTGCGTGCATTGCGGCTCTGCGTGAGACATCATCGACTGTCCAAATTTCGTTGGCGTTGAATCCTTACTGCATTGACGAATGACGTCATTGCGCAGCCCCTTTGATCCCACTCGAGAGGCCCCCTTGACCACCGACAGTCGCCCCCGCCCGTGTCTTGCCGCCCTCTTCGCGATTGCGCTGGTGAGCCTTGGCGGGCGTCCGGCTGCGAGTCAGCCTGCCGACGCCCAGGCAACAAGTAAGCAGCCCTACGCACCGAAGATCGCCCCCGCGTCGGACGAAGCGCAAAAGGCGATGGCCGGTTTTCGCGTGCCCGCGGGGTTGAAGCTGTCGTTGTTCGCGGCCGAACCGCTCTTGGCCAATCCCGTGGCCTTTTCGATCGACGAGCGCGGCCGATTCTTCGTCGCTGAAACATTTCGCCTGCACGCCGGCGTGACCGATACGCGCCGCCACATGAACTGGCTCGACGACGATCTGGCCTGTCGCACCGTGGCCGACCGTGTGGCCATGTATCGCAAGTATCTGGGAGCAGCGTTCGCCACGTATGATGTCGATCACGACCGCGTGCGGCTGATCGAGGATCGCGACGGCGACGGCCGCGCCGATTCATCCACGGTCTTCGCCGACGGATTCCACAGCGCTGCCGATGGCATTGGATCGGGCATCTTGGCCCGTGGGCGCGACGTATGGTACGCCTGCATCCCGGATTTGTGGCTGCTGCGCGACGGCGACCCGAAAAACATGGACCCGAAAAATACCAACAGCAAGAATGGCGACAGTAACCCTAGCGACAGTAAGCAGCCAGACGGCAGGGCCGGATCTCGCCGCTCGCTGCAAACCGGCTACGGCGTACATGTCGGCTTTTTGGGTCACGATTTGCACGGGCTGCGGATGGGGCCCGATGGCAGGCTGTACTTCAGCATCGGCGATCGCGGCCTGCGCATCGAAACCGCAAACCGCACGCTCGACTACACCGACAGCGGCACCGTGTTGCGCTGCAATCCCGATGGATCGGAATTGGAGGTCTTTGCCTTTGGGCTGCGCAATCCACAAGAGTTGGCGTTCGATCAGTACGGCAACTTGTTTACGGGCGACAACAATTCCGACGGCGGCGATCAGGCCCGTTTTGTTCATGTCGTCGAGGGGGGCGATAGCGGCTGGCGGATCGGCTATCAATTCATCACCAAGCCGGTGCCGCGTGGGCCTTGGAACAACGAGAAGCTTTGGCATCCCCAATGGGATGGCCAGGCAGCCTACCTGTTGCCGCCGATTGCCAATGTGGCCAACGGTCCGTCGGGGTTGTGTTACTACCCCGGCACGGGGCTGCCCCCGCGCTACCGCGACCATTTCTTCCTGTGCGACTTTCGCGGTTCGGCGGTCAACAGCGGCGTTCACGCCCTGGCGGTCAAACCCAAGGGCGCTTCGTTCGAGCTGGCCGATCAGCACGAGTTCATCTGGTCGATCCTGGCGACCGATTGCGATTTTGGACCCGACGGCGGCTTGTACATCAGCGATTGGGTCGAAGGCTGGGACGCACCCGGCAAAGGCCGCATCCACCGCTTGAGCGATCCGGCCCTGGCCGGCGACGCCAAGGTCCTTGAGGTCAAGCGCCTGCTGGCCGAAGGCAACGCCAATCGTTCGATCGAAGACCTAATCAAGCTGCTTGCGCACGAAGACCTGCGCATCCGGCAAGAGGCTCAGTTCGAGTTGGTCGCTCGCGCCCTGGCTGACGCGGCCAAGAAGTCAGAAGTAGCCGTCGTCGCCCTCGCGCATACGGCACTCACCGGAAAGCACCAGCTCGCGCGGCTGCACGCCATTTGGGGCTTAGGACAAATTGGCCGCGAGCTGCCGCCAGCGCTAGGGCTCGTCACGCCGCTAATCGATGACGCGGATGCCGAAGTTCGCGCGCAAGTTGTCAAGGTCTTAGGTGAGGGACGGTTCGTCGCGGCGTTCGATAAGCTGCTGCCTCGATTGAGCGACGACAATCCGCGCGTGCGTTTCTTTGCCGCCATGGCGCTGGGCAAACTGGGCCGTGGCGAAGCGATCGCTCCTCTCATACAGTTGCTGCGCGACAATGCTGACGCCGATCCTTACCTGCGTCATGCCGCCGTGATGGGTCTGGTCGGCATCAGCACGTCGACGGGCCGCGATCTGGCGAAGTTATTGGCGGCGGTGGACGATTCTTCACCGGCCGTGCGTCGCGGCGTGCTGCTGGTGTTCCGGCGGTTGGCAAGTCCGCACGTAGCGATGTTCTTAGCTGACGCCGATCCGCAGATCGTGGCGGAAGCGGCCCGGGCGATCAACGACGCACCGATCCCCGCGGCCATGCCACAACTGGCAGCACTGGCTGCGCGCGGGGGACTGCTCGAGCCTGCGCAGCGCCGCGCGCTGAACGCCAATTTCCGCTTGGGCCAACGCGAGAACGCCACGGCATTGGCCAACTTCGCCGCTCGTGCCGAGGCGCCCGAGGCGTTGCGCGTCGAGGCCCTGGCCATGCTCGCCGACTGGGAAAAGCCTTCGGGTCGCGATCAGATCGTCGGTCTGTGGCGGCCCATCGAGCCCCGCTCACCAAACGACGCTGCCGCCGGTTCTTGCGGGAGTCTTTTCAGGGCCCGATAAAGTTCGCCAGGCTGCCGCGGAAACGGCGGGCAAGCTGGGCATCAAGGAAGTCGGCCCCGCGTTGCTTGCATTAGCAATTGACCGAGAACGATCGCCGGCCGCGCGAGTTCAAGCCATTGCCGCGCTGCGGCAAATCGACGACACGCACCTTTCCGACGTGATCGAAAAAGCACTCGCCGATGGCGAGCCCTTAGTGCGCGCCGCAGGCCAACGCGCGCTGGCTACGCGCGATCCGAAACGTGCATTGCCCCTATTGGCTGACGTGCTCGAACGCGGGTCGCTCGCCGAAAAGCAAGCCGCCATTACCACGCTAGCCCGCATGAAACGGTCCGGCGCCGACGCGCTTCTGGAGCAATGGCTCGATAAGCTCTTGAACCACACGGCGCCCGCCGAGATCGCGCTCGATTTGCTCTCGGCGGCCGCAACTCGGCCGAATTCGACAATCCTCGGTAAACTCGCCGCGTATCAATCGCGGCGTGTGGCGGACGACCGCCTGGCCGAATATCGCGAAACGCTCGTCGGCGGCGACGCGCAGCGCGGCCGCGACGTGTTCTTCGATAAGGCCGAGGTCTCGTGCCTCCGCTGCCACAAAGTGCGTGGGCAAGGGGGCGACGTGGGGCCCGACCTCAGCCACATTGCCGTGGAGAAAAACCGCGAGTACCTGCTCGAATCGCTGGTCGATCCGAACCGCCAGATTGCCAAGGGCTTCGAGACCGTCGTCATCTCGACAAAATCGGGCATCACACACGTTGGCGTTCTGAAGGGGGAAGACGACCGCGAAGTGCGGTTGATCACGGCCGAAGGCAAGTCGCTGGTCGTCGACAAGCGCGAGGTCGACGAGCGGGCCCACGGACAATCGGCCATGCCCGATTCGACGGCCAAGCGACTCACAGCGGCCGAGCTGCGCGACTTGATCGAGTTCCTTTCGACGCTGAAATAGATCCAGCGGACGATCCAGCCGCAGATCAAACCCAGCGCTTGCTACGCCCGGGCAACCCAAATGGTTGGTTGATTGGGCATCGATCGCGACTTTTCCCTAGCCCAGGCATGAATGCCTCGCTGTACCACACAAGTCGCGCCGCTAGATTAGAACCGCGGAGACGCAGAGCAAGCGAGATAAGTGAAATAAGGAAGCCAGGAGACCAGGAACGACCGAACCAATCGAGTTCGGTGCATAGGGTTAAAGGCTTGGTCGCTTCTCGTTGGGACCGGTCCGACGGAGATTGATCTCTCCTGCTTTCCTTATTCCTTTCAACTCCGCGACTCCGCGTCACTGCGGTTCACTGTTTCCTCCAAGGATTTGTGGAACAACGAGGCATGAATGCCTGGGCTATGTAAATCCTGAACGCCAAAATCCGCGCATGGCGCGTGCAAAGCCAACGTTTGTAGTGCGGCCCGGGCCAGCCGAGTTTCGTGCTTTCGCTGCGGACCCGGTACTGCATCCCGTCACAGTGATTGGCTGCGTTGTCCTGACGCCCGGCTTCTAAATAACCCAGAGAATTTCCTTGGTTTTTGTGCCGAAGCGGAAGAACTGCTTGACCGTCGGAATGTTGTGTGTATGCTCACCTTTGCGTCATCTTGGCGCCTTTCGTGGTGAATACCAAACGATTTGGTGTCTAGACTTGCGGTCGGTCGCGCTTTCTTGCGCGCATCGGAGGGCTGCGATCCTCTCGAATTCTCGTCGAGAATTGCCAACTCGACCCCGCTACGCCGATTTCTAGCGAGATTTGGATTTTTTCGCTGAAGTTCTGACGGGAAGCAAAATTCCATTTTAAGGCCCGTTGCGGTCGGGATACGCGCGGTATCCGGACCTGCGGTGCTGGTTTCGCGATGATGGAGCTGCACGCCCGCACTTGGGGACTTTCTCTCGCGCAGCGACTTGCCGGGAGATTCAATCCGCGCAAGGTGGAGCGGAGGGGAATATCCATTGCGTTGCGGTGAAGATAATCGTGTCCGGGTCGACTGCGGTGACAACTGAATGGTCACCTGCCGAGTGGTAATCGGCCGAGCGCCGAAGAAGATAAATCATCGGGTCGCGTCTCAAGATTCACACGTTGCATACAAGCCAAGGATCGTCCGCATGAAAGCCAATTGGTTCACGTCTGGGATGTCGGTTTTGATTCTATTGGGTGGGCTGATTTCGTTGCCGGCGCGCGGCGATGATTTTACTTGGGACGGCGGTCCGCTCGGCACGGGCACGGACGTCAACGACCCGCTGAACTGGAACCCCGACGGATCGCCGCACGTCCCGGAGCAAACGAATACCGCGCACTTTGGCGCGGTCGGCGCGACGACTCCCACGCTGGGCGATACAGATTTCTGGGTCAAGCAGTTTTTCTTTGATGACGGCGCGCAGGCCTATACCTTTACGGGCAACTCAGGACCGCTCACGTACGTATCGATCTACAATCCCGGCGCCGATGCGCTGGTTAACAACAGCGCGCAACAGCAGGTGTTGAATGTCACGACGGGAAAGATTGGAATCGGCGGCTTCATTAACACCGGCACGGCCGCGGGGGGGGCGCTCGTCATCAATGGGCCGCTGTCGGTTGGTGACGGGAGCAGCAGCGGGGCGAGCTATCTTGGGTTAGTAGGCTCGAACAACATCTACTTCAACGTCGATGCCAGCATCAATCCGGCCGGCGACGTGAATGGCGGAACTTGGACCAGCTCGACCGCGACCAACATGTACAACCGAGCCCGCGGTCGGTTCTCCATGGTGAATTTCTCCGGCACGGCCTTCCTCGGAAACATTGGCACGTCGTATCAAGGCTCGTTTCACCTGGACTCGATCGCCAACGGGGCCTTGCGACTGACTCACAACGATTCGCTCGGCGCTCCGGGCACCGCCTTTGACGCGGTTTACATCTATGGCGGCACGACCGGCAACGCGACGCTCGAGCTCCAAGGTGATATCTCCGTGACGCGTGGCGTGTTTTGGTTGGATGGCCGGTCGGGCGCGGTCGCCGACGATGCCCACATCCGCAATTTAAGCGGCAACAACACGATCAACGTCACCGCCGATTGGAACACCGGCATCCGCGTGCCAGTTACCACCAATACCGACGGCGCGGGGGGCGTGGCGAACTCGGGCAACTGGAACATCCAATCCGACAGCGGCAAGTTGACCCTTGCCGGAGGCACGATCTACAACACAGCCGCCTTGGAAACCACCCTTCAACTTAAGGGCGCCGGCGATGGGCAAATCGACGCTCCCATCGCGGTGTGGAATTCCACCCCCAGCTTGGCAATCGTGAAGAGCGGCACCGGGACGTGGACGCTCACCAACTTCCCCGATCTGGGTGCGCCCGATGCGAACGAGAGTAGCTGGACGGGCACGACGACGATCCAGCAAGGCACGCTATCGCTGGGAGCAACGGGTACGCTGGAACGCGGTGGAACGATCACTGTAAACAGCGGCGCTTTCTTCGACGTCGCGGGGTTGGCCGGTGGCGAATACACACTCGGCCCCACGCAGACCCTCAAGGGCACGGGAACCGTCACCGGCGGCATTGTCTCGAATGCCGGCTCGTTCATCGCGCCGGGCAACAGCGTGGGCACGCTCACGCTTTCTGGCGCTGCGAGCAATTTGACCTTGGGCGGCGGCAATACGCTGCAGTTCGAGTTGACTAACAACCCGTTGGGCGCTAACGACAAGATCGTGGTCGGCGGCGGCCTGACCCTAGGTAATGCCGCGCCGATCAATATCGCCGTGACCGCCCTCAACAATGCCCTGGGCAACGGCAGCTATCGGCTGATCGACTACGCGGGCTCGCTCACGGACTTGGGCGCCAGCTTCGCGCTCTCCGGCGTCGGCGGCGCGACCACGCGGCAAACTTTTGCCGTTGATACCTCGGTGGCGAATCAGCTCAACCTCAACGTCAGTGGCAGCGCCGCTAGCCTCACCTGGGCCGGTGGAAACAACGCCAATGCCTGGGATCTGGTGACCACGGTCAATTGGACCGGCGCCCCCGGGCCGGCCTTCGACAATCGGTTTTTTGACGGCGACGCGGTCACGTTCACCGATGCAGGTTCGAATTCCCCCGACGTCAATGTCGTCGGTACATTGAGCCCCGCGGCCGTGACATTCAATAATACGTCGGCACACAACTACACGTTAAGCGGCGCGGGAGACCTCAACGTCTCGGGCAACTTTACGTCCACGAGTTCCGGCGACGTGACCGTGTCGAACGCCGGGTTTAGCGTCGGGGGCGACCTGGTGCAAAACGGCACGGGCAAGACCACGATCTCGAACACGGGCGCGCTGGCAATCGCCGGCGCGATCAACGTGGCCAGCGGCACCGTGGCTCTCAATCGCAGCGATGTCGACTTCGCCGTCACCAACGCGATCGGCGGCGCCGGCACGCTCCGCAAGGAAGGCACGAATGTCGTGACGGCCAGCGGAAACAACTCCGGCTTGACCGGCGCCATTGTCGTCGCGGGCGGCACGCTGAAGGTCAATCATGGAAATACGAACGCGCTGGGCACAGGCGCCGGCGGCACTACCGTTCTCAGCGGGGCCACGCTCGATGTCAACGGCACGAACTTGGCAAACGAGGTCGTCACCATTGAAGGCGCAGGCGTCGGCGGCATCGGCGCACTCTACGACAGCCGGGCATCAGGCGCAGCGGCAGCGGACCTAGGCCACATTAAGGGAGTCATCATGTCGGGCGACGCCAAGATCGGCGTCGCGGGAAACAGCTTTTTGTTCGTCGACGGCGTCGGAGCTAGCTTTCAAGGCAATGGTCATAACCTGGCGATCGACGTCTCCAGCACGCCCTCGGGAAGCGAGCTCGACATCATCGGCGTCGGCGACATGAACGTGAACAACATCGACATCAGTGGTGGAGCGTACCTGTACCTCGGGGGCAACACCACACTGGGCCCCACGTCTGGAACTCTCACGCTTCAGGACAGCACGAGCCTAGGTATTTATGCCTCTCTAACCGGCGCGAGCGCCAGCACGGGCGTCATCGACAAGCCGATTGTCGTCGCCAATTCGGCGAGCGGTGGCGGCATTATCGTCTACCGCGGCGTCAAAACGATCGGCTCGCCCATCACGATGAACGGAAATCTCGATGTGACCATCGTGAATAGCAACAACAGCACAACAGGTGTTGCAACACTAACCGAAAAACTGACCGGAGCGGGCGGACTGGCGGTCCACCTGAGCGCCAATGGCACAACATCGCGAGTCGGTCGAGTCGAACTCACCTCCGACAGCAACGATTACATCGGCCCCACCACTATAGGTGGTGGCGGCGGCTTGGAGGGCGTTGCCGCGGCAAATGATCGCGTCTCACTCTCGATCGGCAACGGCGGAACGACGGGAAGCATTGGCACCGGCGACATCACTATCAACGGCGTCGCTAATCGTGTGTTCCTGACTTTCAATCGCGCAGGAGCCTACACCCTTACGAACAACATCACTACCGCAGGGGCCAGTAACAACGCAAGAATTAACGCCGCCCACACCCTTGGCGATGTCACGCTTTCCGGCATCATTTCCGGTAATGGACGGATGTTCGTCGACGCGGGCCGAATAACGCTTACTGGCACGAACACCAACACGGGCGTAACGACCCTCGATCTCGACGGGCAACTTGTTATCACCAACAACAGCTCGCTGGGCGCCGTGGGTGACGGAGCCGATGGGTACACTCAACCGCTCGGAGGCGCCGGCAGGACGAGCGCTTTGGTGCTGACCAACAATATCATCAGCGGAGAATTCATCTGGCTGGGAGCCCGCGATACGCTGGCCGCACACATTAAGAATAGCAGCGGAGATAACACGCTCAGCGGCACGCTGCAGGCCGATTTGGTAGCCGGCTTGCACAACTACGCGTTGCAATCCGATGGCACGGCGGTCGGAGACATGTTCCGCATTACCGGAAGCATTCAGACGCCCGATGCCCTCAGTCTCGGGGGAGTTTCCACGTTGTCGTTCCAAGGAGCGGGCAATGGCGTGGTTTCGGGCGGTATCATCGAGCTTTTCGGCAACGTCTTCAACGTCGAGAAAAATGGCGGCGGCACCTGGACGCTCTCAGGTGCCAACACCTACACCGGCACCACGACCGTCAACGCCGGCACGTTGCTCGTGAACTCGGCACACACCACGGGCGGCGCGTATACGGTGAACGGCGGCACGCTGGGCGGCGTTGGCCCGATTGCCACCGCCGGCGGCGTCACGGTCCTGGCGGGCGGCGCTTTAGCGCCGGGCGCCTCGGTCGGCACGCTCTCAGTCACTGGCAATGTCTCGATCGACGGAGCCCTCTCCATCGAAGTCAGCGGAACCAGTATCGATTTGCTGGCCGTCACCGGCGGTCTTACGCTGGGCGCGGCCAGCGTGCTCGACATTCAGGGCAACCTGGCCACCGCCGTCACGCACGTAATTGCTAGTTACGATCCGGGTTCGCTCGTGGGCACGTTCGCCGACGCAGTGGACGCCACCGCAAACGGTTACAACGTCGTGTACGACAACAACCAGATCATCCTCGATGAACTGGATGGCGACGCCAACCACGATGGCATCGTCAACATTTTCGACATCAATCTGGTCTCTTCGAATTGGAACCCGGCCGGTCCCGTGGGCGCGTTTGCCCCGGGTAACATCAATCACGATACGGTTGTGAACATTTTCGACATCAATCAGATTTCATCCAACTGGGCCCATGTGGCGACCAACGGCGGCCCAGCCCACGGACAGGCCGTGCCCGAACCTTCGAGCATTGCCCTGTTGTCGCTAGGGTTGTTGGGTCTGGCGATGTTCGCGAGACGCTGCCGTAAGTAAGCAGCCCAGGCAAGAACTGCAATTACAAAGTCTATTCGGGCGCGGCACTCATACGGCCGCCGCGCCCGAATTTGTTGTTGCGCGGCCGGGTCGGATTGGCAGGACCAAGCGCGCCTGGCTTTGTACCCTCGTAGAGCTGTACTTTAAGTAGCAGTCCGGCGCGGCGTAGGACGCCGCCCGCCCTACCTCGAACGGCTTGTGCGCTGCCCGCTCGGCTACCTCTCGCCTGAATCAACATCCGCCAAGCAAGCGCGAACGAACCCGGAAAGCCACGCGCTGCCCCCTTGTTAATTTATTTCCGATTTTTTCGCTGAAGTTTCGGCCGCAGAGGAAATTCATAGGTGATATGTCCGGGATTTTAGATACACGGGACGCCAGGATTGCTTGAAGCCCGATCCGCGGTTCTCGTCTCCGGAGCGTATCGCACGGCCAGTCGCCGAATGATCCTACGGCGTCTGTTGTTTGGGACTTTGGGGGCAGCCTGGAACTTCAGGGGGAGCGCTACGGAGTGGGCATTGGCCGCGCGCCGGGCTGGCCACCACTATGGATCGCTTACACGGATTTCGTCACAAGACCCACCAGTTGAATTCAAGACGAGGACGGTTGCCATGAGAGTCACCCAAGCTGTGTTGCGGCTATCCCTTCTCATCGTCGTCGGTGGAATCCTCTCATTGCCGGCGCATGCCGACGATTTCACCTGGGATGGCGGGCCACTGGGTACCGGGACGGACGTGAACGACCCTCTCAATTGGAATCCTGACGGCTCCGTGCATGTGCCGGCCCAGACCAATATCGCCCATTTTGGCGCCGTGGGGTCGGCGACTCCCACGCTCGGCGACACAAATTTCTGGGTGACTAAGCTGTTCTTCGACGCGGGCGCCCAAGCATACACTTTCACGGGGAACTCGGGACCGTTGACGTACGTGTCGACATTCGCCCCGGGTGCCGGCAGCCTCGTCAACAACAGCTCGCACCAGCAGGTGCTGACCATCAACAGTTCGGGAAGGTTGGGCATCCTCGGGTTGATTGACACCGGCACCGCTGCGGGTGGCTCGCTGGTCATCAATGCCCCGTTGGCCGTCTCCGACAGAAGCAACGCTGGCGCCAACTATCTGGGGTTGACGGGCTCGAACAACGTCTACTTCAACGTGGACAGCGGCATCAATCCGGCCGGAGACGTGAACGGCGGAACCTGGACGGCCGGGGCCACGGCGTCCGTCATGTACCGGCGCGTTCGCCAGCGATTCTTCATGACTAATTTTTCAGGTACGGCGTTTTTGGGGAATATCGGGACGTCGTATGCCGGCGCCTTTCACCTCGACTCGACCGTGAACGGCGCATTGCGGCTTACGCACAACGATTCGCTTGGCTCCACGGCCAATACCACGGCGGCTGTGGAAATCTACGGAGGCACGACCGGCAACGCGACTCTCGAGCTCGTGAACAACATCTCGGTAACCAGGGCGCTCTTTTTCCTGAATGGCCGCTCCGGCCCCGTGGCCAACGATCCGCACATCCTGAACGTCAGCGGCAATAACACGATCAATGTCAGCGGCGACTGGAACACTGGAACTTATGTGCCCGTGACCGTCACAGCCGATTCTGCCACCGTCACTGCCAACTCGGGAAACTGGAACATCCAATCGGACAGCGGCAAGCTGACCATCGCCGCCGGCAATATTTACAACACCATCGCGGGCATCGACACAACGCTGCAGCTCAGGGGCGCCGGCGACGGCCAGATCGACGCGCCGCTTGTCGTATGGAGCGCGACCCCGAGCTTGAACGTCGTCAAGAGTGGCACGGGCACTTGGACCTTGGCGAATGTACCCGATCTCGGCGTCGCACCCGGCCCCAGTGTAACCAGCAGCTTCACCGGAACCACGACGATTCAGCAAGGTACGCTCTCGCTGGGCGCCACGGGTTCTCTCGCTACCGGAGGAACGATCACCGTCAACGCCGGTGGCATTTTTAAGGTCTCGGACCTGCCTGGCGGTGAATACACCTTGGGGCCCACGCAAACCCTTAAAGGCGCCGGCTCGGTGGCCGGCGGCATCGTCGCCAATGCCGGCTCATTTATCGCGCCCGGCGACAGCGTGGGCACGCTCTCGCTATCCGGCGGCGCGAGCAACTTAACCCTGGGCGGCGGTGGCACGCTGCAATACGAACTGACCAACAACCCACTAGGCGCCAACGACAAGATTTCCGTCGGAGGCGGTTTGACGCTCGGCAACGCCGGACCGACGACCATCGCCGTCACCGCGCTCAGCAACGCACTGGGCAACGGCAGCTATCGGCTGATCGATTACGCGGGCTCCCTCACCGACTTCGGCGGCAGCTTCACGCTCAGCGGAGTCGGCGGAGCCACCACACGACAGACATTCGCGATCGACACCTCCGTCGCCCAGCAGGTCAATCTCAATGTCGGCGGGAGCGCCGCCAACCTTACCTGGGTCGGCGGAAACAATGCAAACGCTTGGGATCTGGTCACCACGGTCAATTGGACCGGCGCCGCGGGTCCGGCCTTCGACAATCGATTCTACGACGGCGACGCCGTCACGTTCACCGACGCCGGCTCGAACAGTCCGAACATCAATGTCGTGGGCACGCTGAGTCCGTCCGTCGTGACGTTCAGCAACACCTCGGCACACAACTACACGCTCAGCGGGGCGGGCAACATCAGCGTCGCCGGCAATCTCACTTCCACAAACTCCGGCAACGTAACGGTGTCGAACGCCGACTTCAGCGTGACTGGAAATCTCATTCAGAATGGGTCCGGCAAGCTCACGATCTCGAACACCGGAGCGCTGACACTGGCTGGTTCGATTCAAGCAAACGCCGGAACGATTGCATTCAACCGCAGCGACGTCGACATTCCCGTAACCAACGCGATTAGCGGCGCTGGCACGCTGCGTAAGGAAGGCGCGAATACCGTGACGCTATCGGGCAACAACTCGACCTTCACGGGCCCCATGACTGTCGTCGCCGGAACGTTGAGGACCATTGGCACCAATGCGACGGGCACGGGCGGCGTTTCCGTGCAGAGTGGCGCCACGTTCGACATCTGGGACAACGGCCCCAACGCACCGGGAACGCCCACGAAGGTAGTCACCATCACGGGCGCCGGCGTGGGTGGGATCGGTGCGCTGGTCACGACACAGGCTTCCAGTGCCTCCTCGGCACACGTGAATGGCCTCATCCTCACGGGCGACTCGACAATTGCCGCGATTGGCATCACCGCTCGAAGCATCCTCTGGGTCGACGGTCCTGGCGCATTCATCCAAGGCAACGGGCACAATCTGAGTGTCGTCGTCGACGACGACGAGACCGCGCCCAAGGGAACTGAGGTCGACTGGTTGAATGTCGGCAACACGAATCTGAACAATATCGAGATTAGTGGCGGCGGAGCACTCTACCTTGGCGGCAACACTTCGCTCGGCCCGAACACCGGCACACTGACATTGCAAAACAGCGGACGGTTGGGCTTTTATGCCGACAACAACGGCGTTGACTCGAGCACCGCCGTGATGGACAAGCCCATCACCGTCGCCAACACGGCACTCGGCGGCGGACTCAGTATCTACAACGGCAACAAGACAATCGCTTCGCCGATTGCGATGAACGGCAATCTCGAAGTGACGACGTACAACCGCGTCAGCGCCACCACGGCCACGGCGACGTTGACCGGAAAGCTCACTGGTTCGGGGTCGCTCGCGGTTCACGTGAACGCCAACGCCACGGCCTCGCGTGTTGGCATGGTCGAACTCACCAACGACGCCAACGATTATGCGGGTACGACCACGATCGGCGGTGGCGGAGGTTTTGACGCCAATCTGGCGGCACGCGACCGCGTTACGCTCTCGATCGGCAACGGGGGAACGACCGGCAAGTTAGGCAACGGCGGCAACGTCACGGTCATGGGCAGCGGATTGGGATTCCTGGGTTTCAATCTCAACAAGGCCTATTCGTTCAGCGATGTGAACGTCGACGTTATCTCCGGCGATGGCGGCGTGACCTACTTGGCCGACAACGGCGTGGTCACACCCAACGGCGCCATCTCCTATACCGGTCCCACGAACATCGAACACGGCACCGTCGTGATCAATGCAAGCAATGCCGCCAATGCGCTGGGTGACGCCACCGGCACGACACTCGTTCGAGCCGATCAAAACTCGCGGTCTGGCCGCCTCGTTCTCGACGGCTCGGGCGGCAATCTGGTTCTCGGCGAAAGCTTTACCACCAGCGGATATGGCGTTCCTTTTTCGCTTAGCTCCAACGGCCTCATTACCAATGCGTCGGGGAACAACGAAATCAGCGGCTCGATCACGCTGCTCGGAGGCGCGGGAAGCACCATCATCACCTCGCAGGCCGGTTCGCTACGACTATCGGGCGGCGTAACTTTGGCCAATACGACGAGCCGTGCTTTGATCGTCGGTGGCGCCGGAAATGGAACGATTTCTGGTGCCCTGACCGACTTCTCCGCGACGCAGGTTGTCGGTCTCGAAAAGTTCGGCGCCGGCACCTGGAGCGTCACGAGCGACGTGAATACCTACACCGGTGCGACCACTATCAACGCAGGCACATTGCGGGTTGCCCAGGATCCCATCACCTTCACCGAGGGATCGATCAGCACCAGCTCGATGATTCAGGTCTATGCCGGCGCCACGTTGAACGTAACCGGGCGGACGGATCAAACGCTCACTCTTGCCGGAACCAGCCCGATTCTGGCTGGCACGGGCACGATTACCGGCAACGTCACATCGGTTGCTGGCGCGACGATTACTCCCAGCGGGACAGTCGTGGCTGCGGCGTATTACAACATCAGCGCCAATCTGCCCAACGGCACGATGACGATCAGCAACAGTCTGAATCTCGCCGGCGGCGACACGCTCATGTTCGAGCTCAGCCCCAGCACCTCCAGCGGAAACGACAAGATCGTCCACAGCGGCGCGCTCAATCTGGGCGCTTCCGACACGAACATCCTCATCGTTCCCGGCGGAGGCACCCTGGCTACTGGCGCTTACACCGTAATCGATGGTGCGGTCTCGCAGGGCGGCAGCGGCGGCACGTTCCAGATCGATCCCAATCACAACACGCGTTACAACTTGGCGCTAAACAACACGACCGCGGGTAAGTTGATCGTCAACGTCACCGGCGCCAACGCTAACCTCACCTGGTCGGGTGGGGCCAGCAACAACTGGAATGTCAAGACCGACGTCAATTGGACTGGCGCCGGCGACGGCCAGTTCTTCCAGGGCGATGTGGTCACCTTCAACGACAGCTCGGCAAATCTCAATAACGTCACCATTACCGACGTGGTCAATCCGGTCGCAATCAACGTAAGCGGTGCTCGCGATTACACGTTCGACGGTACGGGACGTATCACCGGCAGCGGTGGCCTGGTGAAAAACGGCGCTGGCACGTTGACGATCGCCAATACCGGCGCCAACGACTTCACGGGCCCGGTGACGATCAACGCCGGCACCATCAAGATCGGCGCTGCATACGCCTTGGGAGCGCAATTGGACGGTATCGGAGCCGCCGATGCCGGCACCACGATCAACAATGGCGGCACGTTGGATTTCAACGGCGTCAACGGCTTGGCCACCGAGCAGATCAGAGCTCAAGGCGGCGGCGTTGGCGGCAATGGCGCCATCATCAATAGCGGTGCGACAGCGGCCCTCATCAGCTATCTGACCCTCAACGGCGACACTACCATCGGCGGCGCCGGGCCCTGGGAACTTCGCGCACTCAACGGCAACGACGTTTACCAGCAAGGTTACTTGCAAGGGAACGCCCACAGCCTCACCAAGGTCGGCGCCGGTCAGGTCGATCTAACCTCGCTGAGCAATGCCAATTTGGCGAACGTCAACGTCAATGAGGGTACGTTGCGGATGTCCGGCAACACGTCGATCGGCAATAACGTAAGCATCGTCACCGTGGCGAGTGGAGCCACACTGAACGTGGCCGACGTGACCGGTGGCTTCGTCCTGGGGGGTGGCAGCGCCGCCCAGGCCCTCAAGGGCAACGGCACCGTGACGGGCAATGTCACCATCGGGGCCAACGGCCTTCTCCAGCCGGGCGCTTCGGTCGGCACGCTGGCCGTCGTCGGAAACGTCACGCTCAACGGCACGTATTCCGCCGAGGTAAGCGGCGCCACCATCGACCTGTTGAACGTCACGGGCGGGCTGACGCTGGGGGTCGCCAGCGTGCTCGATATTCAGGGCGACCTGGCCACAGCCGTCACGCACGTCATTGCCGCTTACAACGCGGGATCGCTCGTAGGCACGTTTGCCAATGCTCTGGACGCAACCGCGCATGGCTACAACGTCGTCTATGGCAGCACGCAGATCACTCTCGATGAACTGGATGGCGACGCCAACCACGATGGGATCGTCAACATTTTCGACATCAACCTCGTCTCGTCGAACTGGAATCCGGCGGGTCCCGTCGGCGCATTCGCTCCGGGCAATATCAATCACGACAGCGTTGTGAACATCTTCGACATCAACCAGATTTCGGCCAATTGGAACCATACCGCCACCAACGGCGGTCCGGCCCATGCCCAGGCGGTGCCAGAACCTTCGAGCATCGCGCTATTGTCGCTGGGATTGTTGGGGCTGGTGGCGTTCGCACGACGCCGGAAGTAAACGGCTGACTCAAGAACCAAGTCTGTTCATTCCGCGGTCAAACCACGCTCTCCGGTCGATCCGTGAGGGGCGCGCAAGTCGTACTTTGTGCGTACAACGGTTCAGGTTACCGATCGCGTATGCGAGCTTTCGCATTGGGTGCCCGGAGGGGCAAAGAGCCATTAACCAGCGGTTGAGCGAAGCGACACCGCCGGATGCGAGTCGAATTGTTGACTCCACGCCCCCGTAGCACCTCCCCGAGGGGGCGCACCCCTTTCGCCGTTTTCCAATTCGGCGCGCGCCCGCGCAACCGCTGCTCTCGGCCGAGAATTGGCGTTTTCTGGCCTCTTCGATCCCTTGCCATTCTGGCTCGGTGTGCGGTCGTCGCTAGCTGACCGCGGACTCGACTTCTGTTCGGCCTCGATAAGGCCGGGCAGGAATGCCGGTTCCCCCCGTAAGTCGTAGCTCGTGACGGTGCCTGCTACGCATAGGGCATCGCTAGTTCCAGACGTTCGAGGCCACTCCCCTTTAACGCCGCGAGCCAATTTGTCATAATGGCCGCTGCAGCGCGCTGTCCGCAGGCGCGACTGGCGGGCCATTCTTTGCGGTTCGTGGAACCCTGGAGGAGTCGATGTTCAAGAATCTGAGTCCGGAGGCGCTAGGAGTATCGGGTCGGCAGAGCGAAATCATCGAGCTGGCGCTTTCTTTCGGGTTCAAGGGCATCGATCTCGACATTATCGAGCTGGCCGAGAGCACTAAGACGCACGGCCTGCCGCACGCCCGGCGGCTGTTGGACAGCGCCAAGCTGAAGTTCGGCGGATTCACGCTTCCGGTGCGCTGGCAGGACGACGACGCGACCTATCGCACCGACCTGACCAAACTGCCCGAGTACGCCGACCTGGCCGCCCAGATCGGTTGCACGCGTTGCCTGACGACGATCGCCCCGGCCAACGACGAGCGGCCCTATCACCAGAATTTCGAGTTCCATCGGCAGCGGTTCACCGAACTGGCCAACGTGCTGGCGCCGCAGGGAATCCGACTGGGCGTGGGCTTTGTCGCCTCGGCCGCGGCTCGCCGGGACAAGGCCTTCGAGTTCGTACACAATCTCGACGCGCTGCTGCTGCTCTTGTCGACCGTGGCGGCCAAAAACATCGGCGTCGTCGTCGACCTGTGGGACCTGCACGTCTCGCAGGGAACGCTCGCGGCGCTGCGGAAGGGCCCGCCGGAGCGCATTGTCGCCGTGCGTGTGGCCGATGCCGGCGAGGCGGCCGCTGATGCATCGGCGGAACCTGCACGGCTGCTGCCCGGCGAATCGGGCACGATCGATACGACGGCTGCGCTGGTCGCCCTGGCCGAGATGGGTTACGACGGACCGGTCACTCCCGCCACGGGTGGCAACACGCGGGGCCTGCGCCGCGATGCGAACGTGAAGTCCGCGGGCGAAAAGCTCGACGCGGCCTGGAAATCCGCCGGACTGAACCCGGCCGGAAAGCTGGCGGTCTCAGCGAGCCGGTAAGTGCTGTAGCCCCGGCAGGGGCGAAACATACTAGCCCACGGCGCGAGCCGTGGGACGATGGCATCGAATCAATATGGCAAGCCCCAACGGGGCGACACATGCGCGCATGCTACGTCGAGGCCCGCGACACCGCCACCGGATGATGTTTCGCCCCTGGTGGGGCTGACGGATCGCCTACGACCAATTGACCACGACCAACGGTGTTCATCCGAGTCCAATTCCAGTGCTTTCGATGTGTATATACCAATGCCTCCCTGCCTGGCAGGGGAAATGTCTTCGCGAGAATCTCGCGTGTTCCACTTCGATCGCGGTTTGAAACTCACCAAGGCCGATCTGGCCGTCGATTTTCGCAGGCGGCAGCCGCGGGCGTTCATCTCGCACGCGCATTTCGATCACATGGCGCGGCATCAATACGCGCTGTGTACGCCCGCGACCGCGCGGCTGTATCATTTGCGATTGGGCCGCCGCGACGTGTTGGAAATGCCCTACCGCACGCCCATCGATTGGGGAGGTTTGCGGCTCACGACATTTCCGGCAGGACACTGCCTAGGCTCGGCGATGCTCTTGGCCGAGGATGGCGAGCAGTCGCTGCTCTACACGGGCGATTTCAAGCTCGACGAATCGGCCACGGCCGAGCGAGCCGAACTGCCGCATGCCGACGTTCTGGTCATCGAGAGCACGTTCGGCACGCCCGATTACCGGCTCATAAATCGCGGGGAAGCGATCGAGCAACTGATTGGGCTCGTCCGCGAAGCGCTGGCCCGCGAAATGACGCCCGTGGTGTTTGCCTACGTACTAGGCAAAAGCCAGGAAGTGACGCGAATTCTCACGCAGGCCAACATCCCGGTGCTGCAGCACCCCGCGATCTTCGAGATCAGCAAGATCTACGAGTCCTGCGGCGTGGACTTGGGAAACTACGCCTTGTTCGCCGACCGCGTACTACCTGGGCACGCCGTCATCTTGCCGCCGCGCGGGCACCGCGCGGCCGATTTGCCGCGGATCAAGCAGCCGGTGACCTTTGCCGTGACGGGCTGGGCGGCTGGCCGCGACGCCCGTTTTCGTATGGGTGTCGATCACGCGATTCCACTTTCGGACCACGCGGATTACGACCAGCTTCTGGCGGCCGTGGCACAGGTCAATGCGCGAGTCGTGTACTGCACGCACGGGCCCGAGAGTTTTGTCGACCGGCTACGTGAGGCCGGTCATCGCGCGTTTCGTCTCGAAGCAGGCCAACAGCCGGCTCACGCGTTGTAGGCCCCGGCGGCCCGACGGGGCCTGAACTTCGAGTGACGCATAACGAGCCGCAAGCGGGTTGCTTCTGTGCGGTCGTGGTATTCGTCCGCATTTGTCGCGGCGCAAGGTACCGTCCGGCGGCCGGTACCTACGAAAGCGACCACGCCCTTGTCAACCCCGAACTCAGCTCACTCGTCGGCGTAGATCTTCGTGCTCTCTTCCTTCGTGACGGGCGTGCGCAGCTCGTCGGTCAGAAGCCGCACGCTCACTCGCACGTCGCCCGCGCGGAGTCCTTGGGCCTTCACCTTGTAGGTCGTGTCGGCCTTCGGCGCGAGTTGCGGCAAGGGGTCGAACAACACCTGCTGCCCTTCAATCACGTACCGTGTGGGACCTTCGCCGCCTAAGGCCTTCATTTCGGCGGGCAGCACCGTGACGAGCTGCAGATTCGTGGCCGCCTTCGTGCCCTGATTGACGACCTTGATTTCATACGTTGTCTCGCCGTTGACTTCAACCGGGTCGGCAACGTCGGCAACGGTGAACAGAATGGCCGAAACGCCTTCGACGACGACCATCTGCTCGCGCTTGGCCGACAGCCCTCGATCGGCCTTGCCTTCAACCTGCAAGGGCTGCTCGCCCGCCTCCACTGGCAATACGGTCAGCGTGACGCTGCCCATCTCGTTGGCGGGAAGCTGTTCCAGCAGCCAATGGACGCAGCGCGTCTGGGCGTCGTACTGACCGTCGTTGTTGGCTTCGACGAACTTCAACCCCGGCGGCAAATGCGTGAGCAGATCGACCTTCGTGGCGGCTGCCGTCCCCGGATTCGAGACCGACACGGTGTAGGTGGCCTGGCGATCGAGATAGCGGCGCTTGGGGCCGTCGACTTGCAGTTCCAAAATGGGAGCGATGATTTCGATCTCGGATTTACACTCGGCCCGCGCGGCGCCCTCACCGCGTGCAAACAGCGAGTTCGTGAAGCGGCCGGCTTTCACCGCCTTCATCGTCAGCTCGAGCTGCCGCGTCTCGCCGGGCTTGAGATCGCCCACCTCATACTCCAATTCCGGACCGGCCTCGTGCTCCAGCGAATCCGGCACCGCTTCTTGCAGCAGCACGCCCTTGGCGGCGCCGGTGCCGGGATTGGAAAGCTTGATCGAGAAGGTGACCTGGTCGCCGATCATCACTTCGGGCTGAGCCTTGACCTCTAGTACGAGTTGCGGCTTCGTGGCCGTCGTGCGGACGGAGGACTCCGCGGCAAAGTGGACCGTGGCGACGCTGCCAATCTCCCCTTCGGTGAGCGGCATCAGCTCGACTTGCAGGCTGACTTCTTCGCCCGGCTTGATCGTGCCCAACGTCCAGTGCAAATCGCCTTGCACCGTTTGCTTGGCGCGGGGCGTGGTGCTCACTAACTGCGCGCCCTTGGGAATCTGGTCGCTGACCTCGACGGACAGCGCCGGAGTCTGGCCGGTGTTGCGGACGACAATCTGAAACACGGCCGCCTTGCCGACCTGGATTTCTGGCGGCGCCGATTTTTCCACGGTTAGCGTGGGCGTTTGCACGCCATCGAGTTGCTTGCTGCCGGGGCGACCGGCGCCCTCGGTTTGACCTTCCGCCGTGGCCGCTGTCGCTGCGGGTGGGGCAAAGTTATCGGCACCAGCAGCGGGTCGTTCGATCTGCAGCGCGTTCGACTCGAGTGGCAACGGCGCGGGCTCGCGGACAGGTGGCGCTGTCGTGCGTGCGTCGCCTAGGTCCGCTGCCGCGGTTCCCAAGCCACGATCGCGCGGACCAGGATATCGCTGGTCGGCGACTGCTGGCGCCGTCTCCTGCGGAGGCGCTAACGTCGGCTCGCCGGGCACGGCGCCGGGCGGTTGCAAACCGCGGGCTTTGGCGCTTGCCGCAGTGCGGCCCGATCGCGGCACCGGTGCGTCGTAACTGGCGGGCATGACGCCCGTGTCGAGTGGATTGGGGGGGGCGGCGGCAAGCTCCTTGGCGTCTCGCGGCGGCAAGACGTCGGCCGCGTTCGGGAACTCGTCGCCCGCCACGGTCGCGCTTCCGCCAGCTTTGCGGTTTGCACCGCCGGCGGCTTCCTCCAATGCCTGTGGGGAAATTGCCACATCGCGAGCTGCATCAGCATGGTCGCGTGGTCCAGGTTTCCACGAGGAGGCAAAAGGATCCGTGGACGACGGACGATCGTGCGCCGTCGAGGCATAGCGATCGACCGGCTCGGGCGGAGTTGCGAGCGGGCCCTTGGCGTCTTTTTCGCCAGCCGCGACATCGCCGGCCGCATCTGCCTGGCTCGTATCGGCTTTGGCTTCCGATTCCGTCGTGGGACGCAGGCTACGCTGCGCTTGAGCAACGGCCAATGCGCCTATGCCTACGACGGCAGCCAGCGCAGACAGCCGGATGAGAATCCGCTTCATCGGTCCTCTCCCCAGAAATGCAACTTCAAGGAAATAGCGAGACGTGATCGGCGCCCCACGCGCTGTGTGTACGACGCGCGTGCTCGACGCAGACGCAGGAGTTTGCGAAGAATCGGAGGCGCGGATTGGGTTTCGCCGCCGCTCCCGAACTTCAGGCGGCAGATGAGTACCAAAACCGCCCAGACGTGGAAAGGCCAGTTGGCGACACGCCCAAAACCCGCCCGTGACGTCCCTGGGCGCGGCGAAGGGCGTTCGACTCAAATAGGGTGCCCGATGCTATCATAGTGGGGGGGGCACGTTCTGAGCGAAGCGAAGTGCGTGGACGCGACCCGACATACAACCTGTTGAACCGGCGCGGATCATGTCGCCATTCGAGACAAGCACCACGCTCGGCGGCAAACCCCATGGCGTGCGGTTGACCGTCGAGCTAGCCATTGGTCTGGCGATTGCATTTCTCGCCCTGCGCACCTGGTGCATCGCGTGGTTTGTCGTGGCCAGCGGATCGATGGCGCCGGCGCTCGTCGGCCCACACATGCGCGCCGTCTGCCCCGAGTGCGAATTTACTTTCGACTGTGGCATCGAGGGCCCCGAATCGCTGGGGCGGCTGGCCGTGTGTCCCAATTGCGGCGCGATCGGCGACCCAATCGACGAAGCGGCGCAAGCCAGCGGCAATCGACTGCCGGTCCACCAAACCGCTTTCACTACGCGCCTTCCTCGCCGCTGGGAGGTCGTCGCCTTTCGCCAGCCGGCTAAGGCCGGCGAGATCTGCGTGAAGCGAGTCGTGGGCCTGCCCGGTGAATCCATAGATATTCGTGACGGCGACGTGTTTGTTGATGGCCAGATCCTCCGCAAGTCGCTCCCCGAGCAGAGGGCGATGGCGGTGCTGGTACACGACAACAACTTTCGACCGCGATCCAATCCAACCATGCCGCCGCGTTGGCGCGCCGAACAGGGCGACAGTTTATGGCAAGCCAATGACGGTGGGTTCGTCCATCCAACGAAAGCTGGGCAGGCTACCAACGACGGGTGGCACGCTCTGAGCGAAGCGAAGGGCGTGGAGCGTGGCGAAACCACGTCCATTGGACCAGAGGGCGTACCAGCCAAGTCCTCCGTCGCAACGTCAATGCCCAGCGCCTCGCCGGGGATCGACTGGCTTACATATCACCATCAGCGGCGCGTGGCCGGCGTTCCCCATGCGACGGAAGAAACGCCCCTCGTAGATGCTTACGGCTACAACCAGACGCGGCCGGTGCTCGCGCAGTACGCGATTCACGACGTGCTGCTTTCGTGCCGCATCAAAGCGAGCGGTGGTGGAGTCGTAGCTTTCCGCGCTTGTGACGGAGACGATACGTTCATCGCCCTGTTGGATCCGAGCCGAAAGCAAGCACAACTGCACCGTTTTGGGCAACGAATGCTGCTGTGGGAATTGGAACTTTCCGCGTTGACCGCGGGGGCGTTGGTGGAGGTCTCGCTCATCGACCGGCAGTTCCTGCTAGCGATCGACGGACAGCCTCTGCTGAGCATGCCGTACGAGCGGACGTCTTCGGATCTACTGGCCCGCCAATGGCCCGGCGGCGACGGGCAGCCGACGGCTCGGCCACTGGCCATCGGCTCGCTTGGCGCTGCGATCGAAGTCCAAGATTTGCGCGTGCTACGCGACGTGTACTACGTACCGATTGCCGCAGCCGATTCCCCGCTTGGGGGGGGTATCTCGGTGCGGCTCACGGCCGACGAATACTATATGCTGGGCGACAACAGCCCCCTGTCGCACGATAGCCGCAGCCGCTCGATCGATGCGGCCGTGCCCGCTAAGTTATTGATGGGCAAGCCTTTGATCCTCACGGTCCCCTGGTGAGTGCTGGCAGCCGGGGCGTTCGATTCCGAGTTCCGACGCCTCGCGAAATCGGCTATATTCAGCGACTTACGGCGAATAACACGTGAGAAATGAAGCCGCAATCGGGATTTGCGGCGTCCGAAACTCGCATGACCCAGGGAAGGCGGTCGTCGCGTATAGAGTAGCAGTGCGTCGAGGCCGCCTTCCCTGGGCTTGCTTTGCATCAAGATTAAAACTGACTCCTGGCCTCCGACGGCTTGGAACCCACCCTAAGACAGACTATGTCCAAAGCAAAGCCCGCACCCGCCGCAAAGAAAACTACTCCTCCTGCGGCGCCGTCCCTGGCGCGCAAGGACGGCATCCGCGAAACGGTCGAATCGGTCGTCATCGCCTTCGTGCTGGCGTTTCTCTTTCGCACGTTCGAGGCCGAGGCCTTTGTCATTCCCACCGGATCGATGGCGCCCACACTTCTGGGCGCGAACAAGGACGTGTTCTGTCGGGAGTGTGGCATCGAGTACACGGTTGGCGCAAGTGATGAGCAGGACGAGAACTGGCTGCAAGCGGTCGCCGCCATTAAGGCCGAGTTGAAAAAACCTGGTTTGAGCGACGACAAACGACGGAAACTTCAGAAAGATCTGGAATCGAAAGACGTTATTACGTGCATCTGCCCCAATTGCCGCTTCACGCTCAACGTCGATCCCAAGTCGGCCGACGGCGCAAAGTACCCCACTTACAAAGGCGACCGTATTCTCGTCGCCAAGTTTCCCTACCAGTTTTCCGATCCGAAGCGCTGGGATATCGCGGTCTTCAAGTACCCAGAGACTGCCAACCAGAACTACATCAAGCGCGTGGTCGGACTGCCCAACGAGACGATCGTTATCCACCGCGGCGATATCTTCACGCAGGAAAATGACGGCAGCGTCGCGATCCAACACAAGCCGCCCGAGAAAGTTCTGGCCATGCGGCAAGTGGTCTACAACAACGACCATCAATCGCCCTTTCAGCAGAAAGTCGGTTGGCCCGCGCGATGGCAACCACTTGGCGACACTAATACGTGGCAGGCCGACGACGACGGGCGCGCCTTCACAGCCGATGTGCCTAAGGGAAGCGAGCAATGGCTGGCCTACCACCATACGCCGCCGACTTCGCTCGACTGGAGCATGATCGAGCAAGGTCAACCGCTCACCGAGCAGCAGCTCAACGGCATCAGGCCCCAACTGATCGGCGATTTTTACGCCTACGATGTAGGCAAAATGCGAAGCAGCCCCCCGCGTAACGAGTCCCAAGGCATCCACTGGGTGGGTGACCTCGTCGTCGAGTGCGAGTTGCAAATCGACAAGCCCGAAGGCCAGATCGTGTTGCGACTGGTCGAGGGGGGCCGCTATTTCGATTGCACGATCGATCCGGCCACCGGGGCCGCCACCCTTTCAATTTCCGGTCTCGAATCCTTCCGGCCGACGGCGCAAACGCCGATTGTCGGCGCAGGCACGTATCGCGTGGCATTTGCCAACTTCGACAACCAGTTGTACCTATGGGTCGATCGCAGCACGTTCGATCGCGGCGCGATGGAATTCGACGCCCCGACCGCCTACGGAGACCTCGGCAATCACGTTCCCACGGTCGAAGACCTGGCTGCGGCGCGGATCGGAGCGAGCGGCACGCAATTGCGGGTCAATCATTTGCAAGTGTTTCGCGACGTGTACTACATAGCCATCGAGCCCCGTGGAGCGATGTCCGACTATATGCTGGGCCAAGAGGGCGGACTGTCAGGGGACGCCAACGACGTGCAAGTCGCCGCCTTCCTCTCCGATCCCCGGCAATGGACGGCCTTCAATCACCTGCACCAGCGGCAGCCGCTCGTGCTGGGCCCCGATCAGTTTCTGACCCTAGGCGACAACAGCCCACAAAGCAAAGACAGCCGCCTATGGACTGGCATCGACGAAGACAAGAACCCGGAATACTACGTGAAGCGCGACTTGCTCACCGGCAAGGCGCTGTTCGTCTATTGGCCGCACTCGTGGGACAAAATCATCGGCACGAATATCCCGTTCCCGTTCTTTCCCAACTTCGCACAGATGCGGTTGGTACGATAGCGATGATGGAATACCAGCCCGACGCGCAAGCGAGGGGAGGCGTAGGCTGGGGCGCTAGCCCCACCTTGCCACGCGATACACGGGTTGAAATATAGATGCAAAGGTGGGGCTAGCGCCCCAGCCTACAGATGTGTCCGATCGGCCAAGGAGGGCCGCCCCCATGTCCATGCTCGAAGTCCAAGGACTGGTGAAAATCTACGGCCGCCGCCGCGTCGTCGATGGCGTCGATTTCGACGTTGGCGAGGGCGAGATCGTGGGCCTGTTAGGGCCCAACGGCGCGGGCAAGACGACCAGTTTTCGCATGGCCTGCGGCATGATCGAGCCCAACGCCGGCACGGTGCTGCTCAACGATCTCGACGTTACGCGCTGGCCCATGTATCGCCGCGCACGCGATGGCGGCATGGGCTACCTGGCTCAAGAATCGAGCGTCTTTCGCAAGCTTACCGTCGAGCAGAACCTGCTGGGCATGATGGAAATGCTCGGCATCGATCGCCGCACGCGGCGGCTGCGTTGCGATGAGCTGCTCGAGCAATTCAACATCGTCAAGCTCCGCAAGAGCCTGGCCATGTCGCTCTCGGGCGGTGAACGGCGGCGGTTGGAAATCGCCCGCTGCCTGGTCTCGGACCCCAAGCTGATCTTGCTGGACGAGCCCTTCACCGGCATCGATCCCGTGACCATCGCCAGCATCCAGGAAATCGTCCGCCGGCTGCGGGCCACGGGCATTTCGATTCTGATCACCGATCACCAGGTGCGCGAGACGTTGCAAATCACCGACCGCAGCTACGTGATCACGGCCGGCAAAGTCCTCTGCCACGGCACGCCGGCCGAAGTGCTAAGAAACGCCGACGCCCGCAAGCTCTACTTCGGCGAAGGGATCGAAATCGGCTCGCACGGCCCACCGCCACCGCACGCACCCCCGGCGCTGCCCGCCCCCACGCACGGCGTGGTCGAAACCTGGCGCAGCCGTTTAAAGCGAGCCAACAGCGAGAAGCGAGCAGGGTAAGCGCGGTGGGCAACGTGGTGTCTAGAACCTTTGGCTCCCTAGCCGCATCCACTGAATCGCGCGCAACCAGCCAAAGGTTCCTGACACCCTTGAGACTCGCGCAATCTCGTGAAGCGTTCCCCGACGAGAATGCCGATATGGGTCGCACCCGCTTACAGCTTCAGCATATCGCGCAGCGCCGCGGCCATTTCTCCGCCGTGTCGCGTAATCTGCAGGGACATGGCTGCGATCAACAGCACGGCGGATAGCGCGAGCGTTAGACCCCAGACATTCGGCGCGACGCGGGCCGGCGCCAGCCGCCTTGCCAAGGCGCTTTCCAGGTGCCGCCAACCGGCGTAACTCTGCTGATCGCCCACGGCCACGAGCGACACGTTGCGCATGAGCTGATTGCAGTCCACGTGCAGTTGCACCGAGAGCTTGGGGAGCGACAGGCTGCTGCCGGCCCAACGGTGTTCCGAGTCGAGCGAATCGATCACCTCGGCCAGCAGCGGGCGAAACTCCTCGAGCGAAATGTTGTAGATCGTCAGCCGCGGATGGCTCAATAGCACGACCAGCGACAAGGCCAGCGCGTAGACGCTGATCGAAAGCACCCAGATGTACCAGCCCAACTCGTTGACGGCCGTTTGCGGATGCAGCAGTTCGATAGGTCCGACGAGGAGCATGCCCGAGACGCCGATGCCCAGCGCGGCGTTGTCGCGCGCGCCCGAGATCATCAGCGGCCGACGCGAGAGATTGACCGCGCCAAGCACGAGTAAGTACAGGGCCAAGGGCCCCAGCGCCACGCACAGACGAAGGCCGTCCACGGACTGTTCCTAAACCGCAAGGGAAGGGGACTCGCTCCAAGCCAGTCGCGAAGCACTGCCTAGCATCGCATCCGCGCATCGCACCAAAAGTTTAAGCCTATTCTCGGAGGGGGTCAATCGAAGCGCACTAGCAAGCTCACTCGGCGGCCGACGGCTCCTGTCCGTCGCTGGCCAGCGTCGCTCGCCTCTCGGCGATTTCCCCGTGCAACTTCGCGCGAACCGCGGTCCGCTGCCGCCGCAACAGCGAGAAGTGTCGCCCCGAGGCCACCGCGTCTCCCAAGGCCAGCACGCCAATCCAGGCTGTGACCAGGATGACGACCATCCAGTAGCCGATGAACAGCCAGGGCAGCTCGCGCGGGGGGATGCAATATCCCACGTAAAGCGCAGGTCCGATCAGCGCCAAGAGCGAACTGGCCTGCACGCGTCGGCGGTAGCGGCGATAATAGTAGTCGTGCTCACAGGCGTCGAGCGATCGTTCTTGCAGCATTCGCCACGAGCGACGATGCACGACGAGCATCACCAGAGCCAGCGCCGTCACGACGACTGGGAACAACAGCCACGCGCTGTTCAGAGGGAGATTCATAGCCGGCAGTGTACAGGAGTCGGCATGCCGTTCCCAGAAGCGGCGACAAGGAACCCCGTTTAGCCGCAAGCCAACGGCGAGCGTCGCAAAAGCGGCCCCTGTGCCCCCACTACCTCACCACGGGCGGCACAACCGCCGTCTTCAACCATTCGTGCATCACCCAGCCGACTTTAGCCAGGCTGAGCGCCGAACACTTGTCGGCCGTGTCGCCTTCGGTGTGCCAGTGCGTATAGTCGAAGTCGATCACGTCGCACACCGGGATCTTGGCAATGGTACACAGCGGCAAGTGGTCGTCGCTGACCGCATGGCGGGGGCGCGGGATGAATTCGCGCACGCCCAGCTTCTTGGCAGTCGACCAGATCGCCTCGACGATCGCGCGCGTCTCCGGCCACTGCATGCTGTTGACTTCCTCATAGAGCTGCAAGTCGGCGTCGCCGATCATGTCGAGCACGACGCCCTGGCGGTAGCGATAGGGCGGCGGCTCGGCCACGTAGCGCTCGGCAAAGAGTTTCGAACCGAGGCAATAATCACCTCGCTCGGAAAAGACGAGCTCCTCGCCGTCGAAGAGCACGAAGTCGACGCCGTACTTTCCGGCCAGGTCGGGCATCTTGCGGCCCAGCTCCATCAACAGGGCGACGCCGCTCGCACCGTCGCTCGCGCCCACGAACGTGCCGCGGGGCCGCGTGGGGTCGCGATCGGGATAGGGCCGCGTGTCGTAGTGAGCGCCCAGCAAGATCCGTTCTTTCCGATCGGGGTGCCACTGCACAATCAGATTTACCATGTCGACGGCCGAGCCATCCAAAGGGTGATTGGCGCGGAACTCCTGCCGGGTGACCTTGGCGCCCAGCCGTTCGAAGTGTGTGGTCAGATACTGCCGCTGGGCATCCATCGCCTTCGAGCCACTGGGCCGCGGCCCGAGCTGGCAGATCTTTTTGAGATAGTCGTAGGCCCGCTGCCCGTCGAAGGGGATATCCTCGAGCTTCAGCCGCGAGGTGGGGCCGGCCGCCTGGGAGCCGTTTTCCGGTCCGTAGAAAAGCACGAGATAGCCGACCAGCAAGCAACTGCCGGCAACGACGGCTGCCAGAAACCAGGTCTGGCCTGAAATTTTACGCATGACGTGCTCCGGCCCCGGCGATCCCTAACTGAATCTTACCCACCCGACGCCGTTATTGCCCAGGTTGGATCGGCGATTTTGTCGCGAGTTCGAGTTAATCGATCGTCCGGCTTCGGTCTTGCGAAAGAGCCCCGGACTGCCTGGTGTTGACCATTTACGCAGGTGACGAGGCGTGCGCGGCCGCGGGCCGGCGCTTGGGCGGCCCCCCGCGATCTTGAGCGAGCTTCCTCCGTGGAGTCGGTCGGGTGACCGGTGTATAATTCATGCAAGTCGACCGGAGAAAACAACATGCATAAGACCGTGGTCTCCCCTGCCTTGGCAGCCGAACTGGAGCAATTCGACCAAGGTACGCAACTTTGCGATGCGTCCGGCCGTACCTTCGGGTTGTTTGTGCCCTATGTGGATCCATCGATCTATGAGCCCGCCGAACCCGAATTAAGCGACGAGGAACTGCGTCGCATCGCACAATCCTCGGAGTGGTATTCGACCACGGACGTTCTCAAGCACCTGGAGGGGCTCAGGTGACATGAGCGGTACGCTGGAGTGAATCGGCTCGCGACTCGCTGGCGCGAATTTGGATCGGCGCTGACGCGGTCGAACGTGCGGCGATCACGCGGGTCGCTACGGCAATCGATCGCGCGTTACAATCCGACCCGAACGACCAGGGCGAGTCTCGCAATCGCGGACATCGGGTTCTGTTTGCCCCTCCGCTGGTCGTGACCTTCGATGTCGACGAGAAGGTCGGAGTCGTGCGCGTTCTGAACGTGCGGCCGCTGCGTCGAAAGCAAAGCCCTTAGACCGTCCACTCGCACATGGCAACGTCGGCATAGGGCGCATAACCGGCCTCTGGCGTTGCGGCATCGCGCGCTTCAACTGGCACAATGGGTCGCGCCGCGCGCCCGCGGCATGCCAATCCGGCCGGTTCGCGCCCTTCGCTACCCGTGGCATCCCGCTCACATCCGGCTCACATGGTCACCCTGGGGGGCGGTTGCAGAAAGTTGGAAAACTCCGTCGATAGTTAGGGTTGTCAAACCTCCGCCCGAGCCAACCCAGCGCCGCCCCCCATGCCGACCAACATGCCGAAGTCACGCCGCCGCAGCTCCGCTGCCGTTCAATCGCCGCTGGAGACGTACCTGCGCGAGATCAACGAGACCTCGCTGTTGACCGCCGCCGACGAGCGCGAGCTGGCAGTCGCCATTGGCAACGGCGATACGGCCGCGCGCGATCGTATGGTCCGCGCCAACCTGCGCCTGGTGGTCAACATCGCCCGCGGCTACACCGGCAAGGGTCTCGGCCTGCAGGACCTGATCGAAGAAGGGAACCTGGGCCTGCTGCGGGCCGTCGAGGGCTTTGACCCGGCGATGGGAACCCGCTTCAGCACCTACGCCAGTTACTGGATCAAGCAGTCGATCAAACGGGCCTTGATCAACACTGCCAAGACCATTCGCATTCCGGCCTACATGGTCGAGCTGCTCAGCAAATGGCGACGGGCCAGCATCCGCCTGGCCGAGGAGCTGGGCCGCACGCCCACGCCCGAGGAAATCGGCCGCGTGCTGGGCCTGCCGCGCAAGAAGCTGCCAATTATCAAGAAGGCCATCCGCATCTACACCAGCACGCCGCAGACGGATCAGGCCGAAGCCGGCTGGTCGCTTTCGGAAATGGTGATGGACGATCGCGCGAAGAGCCCCGAACAAGAAATGGTCGAAGGCGACGATCTGACCCACGTCATGGGCCAACTGCAAACGATGGACCCTCGTGAGGCCACCGTGCTGCGGCTACGCTTCGGCCTGGGAGACTGCGAACCGCAAACGCTCAAGGAAATCGGCGAATCGCTCGGCCTGACGCGCGAACGCGTGCGGCAAATCGAAACCGAGGCCCTCGCCAAACTGGCCGACGGCTTGCTGGGACAGAAGTAGCAGTCTTCGGTGATCAGTGGCCAGTGGTCAGCAAGACATCGTCAGCGGCCACGCTCTGGAACAAGCCCAGGGATGGCGGTCCAGCGGCCCGACATTGATCTCGCGTCGACCGCCTTCCCTGGGTTTGCATGCACGTCGCAAATCTTGACCCGCCACGAAGGTTACGTCGCACACTCCGGTCGCCCGACAACCCTCGAAGGCTCTCACTTTGGTGGCTCGACGCCGACCGGTTCGATATCCGGTCCTCCTCCGAGCGGCGGATAGCGGAACGAGATATCGGTTCCTGCTCCTGTCTTCGGGTCGTGCGTTGATCTCTCGAAGTGGAGCCCGGGACCCGAACGACTGTAGACGATGTAGCCCTTTCCATCATCGTCCAAGAGATAGACCAGCGGTTCGTTCGTCTGGGGATCGATGGGCAATTCGGCGAGAAACTGAGGCACCAGATCGCTCAGTTCTTTGGGCGGCCGGCCGCGTTGTCGGCGAAACTGTTCCAGCGCAATCGCGACTAATGCTACGCGGTTTTTCGCCGCATGGTAGGCGATGTTCTGAAGCAGAAACGATTCACCGAAGACTTCTCGAGTCAGGATGGCCCGTGAGTCGATGCCCTCGATGAGCCGGTCCACCTCCTCAAGGGCGATTGGCCAGGGCTTGCTTGTCGCCTCAGTGTAGGCCGTGCCGATCTCCAGAAATACCTTGCGATCATGTTGTCTCCACAGACGGGCGTCGATCCGCTGGCGCGTCGTAGGCATGACCGCTTCGTATTCATCGAAGCTGATCCACGATTGTGCGCGAAGCCCCAACAGGGTCGTGCGGGCCGCACTATGGAAATCGACGCTTTCGAGGTCGTGTTTCAACCGTGTAAAATCTTCGTCGGTAAACGACATCGCCGGCAACAGTTGCTTGAGCTCGTCGATCGCCTGGCCATGAATCTGCATTCTCTCTAGTTGGGAAACGGCCAGTGGCTCATGGCGCAGCGCCTCGCCTGCGAGAAATGCCGCATGGAGCGAGTCGGCGGCGCCGCTGGCATCGCCCAAGTGCGCCCGAACGTCTGCTTCGAGCAGCAGCACCGTCGAGACGCCTTGCAACGACTGCAAGTGCGGCACAGTGGCGCGAAAGCCGTCCTCAAAACGCACGTCAAACCTCGCACCGCCGCCCACTTTAGCGGCCTCGTGCAGTTGCTTCAGTTCCGCGTCTTGCTCTCCGAGAAACTCCTGTACCGAAACAAGGTCTTCCCAGACGCCCGGTGGAGGAGGTCGCGAGGAAACTTCATCCGTCAGGAAATCGCTTATCACTCCAGCGCTCGATGCCAGCCGCAAATTCTCGCCGGCTGACAGCCACAGCCGTGTAGCATCGCGACCCGACGGCGGCCGGGCGTAATGGGAGTGCAGTTCCGCCGCCGTCATCGGTTCTCCACGCGCTCGGATGAATGCGAGCTGCCGATTCACCTGGTATGCGTCCCACCATCGTTCCAGAAGGAGCGGCAACGTGACCGCAACCGTTGCGAGGAGCACTCCGGTGAACCGCCAATGACGCCTGCACCAACTGAGTATTTTCCATCCCCGCCGCTTCCAGCCAGGTTTCTGCCGGTGCATCTTTAGCGAGAGATCCAGCCACGGATCGATTCGGTACTCTCGTTCCAGTCGCGAAGTTGAAAGCGCCATCAGGCCCACGGCTAGCGCAAGCTCCAGTAAGACGTGCATGCACGCTGCCGACTGGCGATACTCCCAGTCTCCCCAAGGGCCGTAGTACCGATTGTTTTGATAGGCGAGAGTCGACCGGTTGCCCTCCTCCCACACGCCATAACTAAGATTTTGCGTAGGGCTGACCAGCGTGTACGGCAGCAGCTCTTCCCTCGTTTCGTAGGCGGTTAGCAGTCCCGAGAGCAGCGGCACGCCCACGCACAAGGCCAGCGCCGTCGTCATCGAGAACGTGATGGCCTTCATGCTGGCGCCGGTCCGCACCGACCAAAACAGCCCCCACACGCCCGCCAGCAAGCCCCCGACGATGATGATGGCCAGCGACAGCATTGCCGCGCGCGGCGAAATCACATCGCGCCCCCAGGCCAGCACAGTAAAGAAGACGGGAAACGCCAGGGCAAACGCCGAGCTGCGCAGAATTCCGGCCAACTTGCCCGAGAGGATGTACGAGCTGCGCAGTGGCGTGGTGAGCAACGCGTCGAGCGTGCTGTGCTCGCGCTCGTAGGCGAAGCTCACCGCCCCCTGGATGACCATCAGCATCCAGGCGATGGTCGCCGTGCAGATGATCACCATGCAGAATTGTTGAAAATCCCACGACAGCGCCTGGTGCCCGTCGAGCAGATCAGAAAGCCATGCGAGCCAAAGCGGCGAACTGAACAGAATCAGCATCAACAGCGACAAAATCCGCGCCCAGCGCATGCGGCGGTGTACGGCGATCGTGCGGACTTCGCGCCAGGCGACCGGGTTGTTCCAGACCTCGCGGACTTTTCGCTGCCTGCCCGCTCGCTGCTTTTCGGTCGGCGGCTGGCTCGTGCCGCGATCGACGCGGAGGCTGTCTCGCGTCGGTCGTTTGACGCGTTCGTGCGACGCCCATAGGCCCACTCGACGCACGATGAGCACGTCGACGACGATCAATACCAGGGTCGCAAGTCCGTAGACGCGGACGCAGTGCCAGTTGGCATCGGGCCAGGGAGACGCCCCGAAGTTCGGCAGCACGGCCGTGCCAATGGCCATGCCGGGGTTGAGCCGCATGATTGGATTGAGCCAGGACGGAATGCTCCCTGTCGGGCCGGCAAAGAGCATCATGGTCATGACCGGAATCGCCATCCACACGATCAACAACAACATGTAGGTGATCACCACCGCCGTGATCGTTCGCCGCGAACCGATCGAGATCATCAGCGAGAGGCTAGCCACGAACCCGATCATCACCAGCGTCAGCGCGATCGCGGCCACAAGCGACGTCCACTGCACGCCGCCCAATGTCAGGCAGATGGCCAAGGCCGGCACGCCCGCCACGACCAACAGGCAGAGATCGACGACGCGCACCAGAAACTTGCCTGCCACCAGCTCGGTATTCGTCAATTGCGTGGCAAAGACTAGGTCGAGCACGCGCCGCTCGCGGTCGGCCGTGATCGCGCCCGCGCAATAAGCCGGCGCAAGGATCAAGAGCACCAAGAACTGAGCGACCGCATAAGCGGCAAACATCTGCTGCCCCAGTTCGGCCAGCTCTTGGATGGTAGCAGTCGTACCCCGTTGGCGTTGCTCGATGAAGCTCAGATAGGGCAGGCAAACCACGGCCGACAGGCCCGTGGTGATCAAGATCCGCGCGGCAAAGAACCGCAACCGCCGCGCGCGGGCGCGAAGCTCCATCCAGAAAACAGGCCCGAGAAACATGCCTGACCTTCCCAGCATTCACTGATTACTGTCGCAACCTTATGCAGGGGCCAGTATAGATCGAGCACGTCGTTCATGCTCCATTTTTCGCACAGTCTGAGGATTCCTCCCAATCTTCGGGAGCGAGTTGGTCTAACATGCCGATCAGGTCTTCTACAATGTTGCCCTCGTCGTGCAACATGGCTTGGATGCGCTGGTAGTCTTCCGAACTGACTACGACACGATGGAATGGATTCTTGCTTCGACGGGACATCCGAGGTCGCTCACTATGCTTTGTTGATCTCCTCAACCACCCATGTCAACACGCCGAGAAACTGGTCGAGGACCGCCCTGCTCTTGAATGTCGACAGCGGGATTCCAGGCAACTTCTCAATTCTGTCGTTCGCGATCTCGATGCCCGGTACACAGTTGAGGCGCGAAACGAGTTCGAGGCGTTTAGACACGTCCTCAAAAGGAGGTCCCTTCTTCAACGTGTTAAAATGGACGTTGACGTAACCATTCGTCCAAATGACCGCGATCTTGTCGTTGAACTTACTATTTCGGCTCAGGAGTCGACAAGAGCCGTATGTCGCTCCTGTGCCCAGGGCGATTGCGTCATAAGTTACGTGTCGAACAAGACTTCCTCCAGGTATTCTTCGCTGCAGGCGGCGAGGAGGCGTTTGTTCTTGACGCCGACTTTCTCGGTGTGATTGTTTTTCA
>Ga0163144_10002806_pt1 | contig 39871 bp, 35 predicted proteins | sample OliLak19BULKMAT1_FD_123175 | JGI IMG/M metagenome (GOLD analysis project Ga0163144, IMG submission 123175) | Freshwater microbial mat bacterial communities from Lake Vanda, McMurdo Dry Valleys, Antarctica - Oligotrophic Lake LV.19.BULKMAT1 | ecosystem: Environmental > Aquatic > Freshwater >...
CAGACGATCACCTTTGCCGCATTGCCGAGCAAAACCTTCGGCGATGCAGACTTTAGTGTGAGCGCTACTGGTGGTGCATCTGGCAACCCAGCCACATTCACAGCATCAGGCAACTGTAGTGTAATTGGAACGCTTGTCCATCTCACAGCTGTTGGGTCCTGCACGATCACCGCCCATCAGGCAGGGAATACCAATTACAGCGCTGCACCCGATGTAGCACGGACATTCGCCATCAATGCACCAGCCGGCCCGACTGTGGCGTTGGATCTCTATGCAGTCACCGGATCAACCACATTACCTGGTGGTTTGTCCGTACCGGTTTGGGGCTACAACACCACCAACACCCCCGTCACCAAACCAGGCGGCCCGGTCCTGATTGTCAACCAGAACGATAATGTCGTCATAACTCTCCACAATCAACTGACCGGGAACAGCGCACTCTTGTTCCAGGGACAATCCATGATCCCTGATACAACCGGAGCGGGCGCAGGTTTAACCAAGAACTACTCCTTTATTGCCAGCAAACCCGGTACCTTCCTGTATGAAGCTGGTTTAATACCAGGTAGCCAGCACCAGACAGCAATGGGCTTGTATGGCGCGCTGATCGTGCGCCCCGCTGCGCCAGGGCAAGCCTATGACACTGCTGTATCGGCCTTCGATAGCGAGCAGGTGTTGGTGCTCAGCGAACTAGATACGGTGCTGAACAGCAGCGCGAACCCAGCTGCCTTCGACATGCGCACCTATAATCCCAGGTACTTCCTGATCAATGGCAAAGCCTATCCAAGTACCGATCCTATTAGTGTAGGCGCCGGCAAAAAGGTGCTACTACGCTATGTGGATGCAGGCTTGCAGGCGCATTCCATGAGCACACTTGGTGTTTCGCAAACCATCATCGCGCAGGATGGCAATGCGTATGCACTTGGTCGTTCTGCCATCGCTGAAACTATCGCCCCAGGCCAAACCCTGGATACGATCGTTTCTATTCCCAGCTCTGCTGTGGTGGGCAACCAGTTTGCGCTCTATGATGCCAGCCTGTACTTGCGCAACAATACCGGCAAGGGCGTCTATGCAGGCATGGGTGGAATGCTGACCACGCTAACAGTAGGGACAGGCGGCACGACGCCTCCAGGCGATACCACTGGACCAGTTGCCAGTTCATTGAGCCTATCGCCCAACCCAACCAATGGCGCTGGAAATGTTACCGTCAGTGCAACCATCAGCGATGTAACGACTGGTAATGCTAATATTGATCAGGCCGAGTTCTATATCGATAGCACGGCCAGTTTGCCAACTGCTATGACTGGAACATTTGGTTCGCCATCTGTTGCAGTAACAGGCACGATCCCAGTAGCAACACTCGCCGGTCTGTCATCAGGCAACCACACCATCTATATACGCGGCCACGATGCAGCCCTCCCATCTGGGAATTGGGGTGCATTCCTGGCGATCACCCTGAACCTGGATAAGAGTGGGCCAAGCACATCTGGTTTGACTCTTTCACCGAACCCAAATAGTGGCGCTGTGAACGTCGTTCTCTCTGCCACCGGCGATGATAGCGCCTCCGGCAATAGCAACATTACCGCTGCCGAATATACGGTCGATGGCGTCGGTCCAGCCATTCCGATGGCAATCGTAGCCGGAGCTGCTGCGCCGATCAGGAACTTTACTGCCACTATTCCAGCTGGTTTGGCACAGGGCACGCATGTTGTGTCTGTTCGCAGCCAGGATTCATTTGGCAATTGGGGTACACCATCGACGATTGATCTGGTTGTGAGTGATCTCGTGCCTCCAACCACCGTTAGTGTAAGTGCCTCGCCCAATCCGAACAATGGATCGACGCCATTCAATACCAGCGTACTAGCCATACGTGTATTTGCCAGCTTCAGTGACGCACTTTCCGGCAATTCCAACCTCGCCAATGCGGAAGGCTTCCTGGAGGTTGCTGGGACAACTGGCACAGGCTTTGTGTTCATCGCCAACGATGGCAACTTCGACAGTCCGGCTGAAAGTGGCTATGCCGACATTCCGTTGCCAGTCGTTGCAACACTCAGCCAAGGCACACACCCAATCTGTGTCCATGCGAAGGATGCGGCTGGCAATTGGGGCACTGTTGATTGCAGCTATAACCTAGTAATTGACACGCTTCCGCCAACTGTTAGCGCAGCAACATTGACTCCGTCTGTCACGAACAACGCGGCTGTGCTTGTTAGCGCAACCGCAAACGACACGGCTTCCGGTAACAGCAACATCGGCGGCGGTGAATATTTCATCGACACCCTGGGTGTGGCTGGAACTGGTACAGTTATGACTCCTGCCGCAGCGTCGCCGAACACGACGATCAACGCAACAATCCCAGGTGCTACGATTGGTGCGCTCAGTAATGGTAATCACACGGTGTATGTTCGTGCCAAGGATGCCGCTGGTAACTGGAGCACAACAACAGCCAACGCAACGCTACTAGTTGATCACACAGCGCCAACGTTTAGCAGCATTACGCTCACCCCGAGTTCAATCGCGGTGGGAACTGCTACCGTAGGCCTAACGGTAAATGGTGCCAGCGATGGTACCGGCAGCGGCGTAGCTGGCGGTGAATATTGGATTTGCCCTCTAATATGCACAAATCCGGCTACTGGTAGCGGTACTTCCTTCACTGGTCTAAGTGTAAGCATTCCTACCAACTTGCTTGCAGGTGGCCAGCAATACACAGTTCGTGCCCGCATCCGCGATGTTGCAGGCAACTGGAGCACTGGAGGCAATGGTATCCGCAGTGCGGTGCTGACAGTGACCACAGCCAATAACATCTTCACCGATGGCTTTGAGTCGGGAACCTTGCCAGGCAGCTGGACGAGTCGATCAACAACCACCGCCACCCGCCTGAATGCAACAACAGGATCCACCTTGTTCGGAGCATTTGGCCTCCAGGCACAGGGCGGAACAGGCAATACAGACTATGTTCAGTATAACCTCGGCACCGCAGCTGCGACCTATGATGCGCGCTTCTACTTCAACCCCAACAACGATGCATCGGCTGGTCACGACATCTTTGCAGGCGCAGATTCGTCTGCATTCACTACTCAACTATTCCATGTGCGCTATCGCCGAAATGGGGCACAACCGCAGGTGCAGATCCAGGTTGGTGCCACGGCCAACGCTTCGTGGGTCAACATCACCAACAACACCAGAAACACCATCGAAGTAGTGTGGCAGTCGAATGGCACGCTGGCACTCTACGTAAATGGTGCAATAACCGCGTCTCAATCCCTGTCTACGGGAGTCGGCTCGGTGGGTGCAGTTCGGCTGGGTGCGGTAACAAGTAGCAACAACACGATAAACCAGTTCTTTGACGCCTTTGCCTCCAAGAGCACTGCGTCACCGCTGATCGGCCCATAGTCATTCGCAACGTCTGGAGGCTCAGGCCTGTTGAGCCTCCAGGCAGATCAAGCATGATGCTGGGAGGCCCTTTGAACAGAAGGGCTTCTCATAACATCTTTATGAGGAACTCTATGCAAGCAACAACATCGGATGGCACAGTGGCACCTGCGCGATCAACCAGGAAATTTATTCTGGGTGCTCTTATGCTGGTTATCCTGCTGGTCGGAGCGCTGTATGTAAATAATGCCTACAAAGCATTGCAGCCTACATCACTGCCGCAGAGTACAGTCACGATCTCACAGAGCGTGTTAGAGCAAAAATATGGATTACGCGTCAGCTTGGTTGCTATCACCGCTGTTGGCGGCATGGTCGATCTGCGCCTAAAAATCATCGATGCTGAAAAAGCAAAACTCTTGTTGGCGGATGCGAAAAACTTCCCAGCTTTATTCTCCAAAAATGGCGTCACTCTGAATACAGACCCAGATACCAAATCACAGAAGATCGAATTCGTCTCCAATAGCAATCTTTTTATCATGTTTCCGAACTCGGGCAATGCGATTACGCAAGGTAGCCCTGTCACAGTTCTATTTGGCGATACCGCCCTGGAACCGATCAACGCGAAATAAGTAGTTCCCCGACATTTGCGCCGGTGTATCTTTTGCGCCAGCCTGTTGAAAGCGAGGATATGGCAATGAAATCAAATATGCTGCGATGGTTTGCGATTGTGCTCATCCTGGAAATCGGCCTGATTCATATCCTGGCTGCTCAGGGAGCCTATGAAGAATCCGCCTATCTTGGCTATCTCTTTGTGGCGAATTTCTTCGGCGCGCTGATCGCTGCGTTTGGAATCTATCATCGGCAGGTTTGGGGCTGGATGTTGGGCCTGCTGATCGCAACTGGTTCTATTGCAGGGTATCTGTGGAGCCGAACGCTCGGCATGCCGGGGATGTATGTCGAGGAATGGTTTTCCCCGTATGGAATTGTATCCCTAACGGCAGAAGGAGCGTTTATGCTCCTAGCCGTTTTTCGCCCCTGGAACATTCCCACAACTGCCTTCTTACCACAGGGCAATCCCAGGCTGCGTTACGCACCGCTGGCGGCTGGATTGCTCATGGTTTCCCTCGTGGGGGTCGCAACGTATCAATGGGATCGGGCCACACAATGGGATGTTACCCTGGCGCAGGCGGATTATCAGTTTATTTGTACGCTGGACCAGGCAAAAGTCACGCCTCCAACAACAGTAGCCGAACTAGAAGAGAAATACGGTGTTCGAATATCGCTGGTTGCCATCTCAATGATGAACAGTATCGTGGATGTGCGCATCAAGATCATCGATCCGGCGAAAGCCAATGAGCTTCTTCATCACCAAGCGGCTCTGCTCGTCGATCAGCAGGCAATGGTATTGGCACCGGATATGCATTCGCACCACACTTCTAAATTGAAGGTCGATAAAATCATCGGCCTGTATTTCCCAACCCAGCAAATCGTTCGTACAGGATCACACGTAAACCTCGTATTTGGCGCTATCGTTACCGAACCCTTCGTGGTCAGGTAATCATTTCGGAACCGCTTATTGTTCTTACCACGAAAGGAGTAACGCCATGCGGCGACAACTCACCCTTTTGCTCCTGTTGATCTTGAGCATCTGCGCATTCATACCCAATGCCTCTGCATCGGCTGCATATGCACCAACAATCGCGCCAGCATTGTCCGCCCAGTTGGCTGTAGCAGCGGCCAACCAGCAGATTAGCGTGATCGTGATCTATAAAGAGCAGGTCGATCCACATGCAATCTCTGGCAATACGCGTGTCGAGCGGCAGCGCAATCTGATCAATGCACTACATCAGAACGCCCAATTGCGTCAACTCGGCATCTTGGCATTCCTGGCCAAGAGCTATCGTGCGGGTTCTGCCACTGCTATCAAACCACTATGGATTATCAATGCAATTGCGGTGACGGCAACGAGCAGCGTGATTACCGAGCTTTCACAGCGGCCAGAGGTAGGTCAGGTTGCACCCGATTTCATGGTTCAAGCGCCAGTTGGCGCAGCAACATCCGAACCATCCGGGCCAGTCAACCCCAATATCAGCAAGATTAATGCCCCCGCACTATGGGCACTTGGCTACCAGGGCCAGGGTATCGTGATCGGTAGCATGGACACAGGCGTCGATGCTACACATCCAGATCTCGCGGCTCAATGGCGGGGTGGCACCAATTCCTGGTACGATCCCTATGGCCAACATCCAACAACCCCAGCCGATATCAGCGGACATGGAACATGGACGATGGGAGTTATCGTTGGGCGTTCTGGAAGTGGCTCAGCGATTGGGGTCGCACCTCAGGCACAGTGGATCGCCGCCAAAATATTCCGCGATAATGGGACAGCCCTGGCCAGTGGCATCCATCAGGCCTATCAATGGATGCTCGATCCCGATGGCAACCCGAATACGGCAGATGCGCCAGATATTGTGAATAATTCATGGGATTACAGCAATATCAATGGCTGTGATCTCACATTTGAACCAGATTTGCAAAGCCTGGTGGCTGCCGGAATTGTGCCGGTTTTTGCCGCTGGCAACTATGGATCAGGCGGCTCAAGTAGTGTCAGCCCGGCCAATAATCCATCGGCATTTGCCGTTGGTGCGACGAATAACAACGATCTCATATACTCCTTGAGCAGCCGTGGCCCCACCACCTGTGGCCAAACCGGATCAGTAACCTTCCCAGCCGTCGTTGCACCAGGTGTAGCAATTGGCACAAGCGATCTCTATGGTAGTTACTATACGACAAGCGGCACATCGCTCGCAGCACCGCATGTATCCGGAGTGTTGGCACTGCTGATGCAGGCCCATCCCGAATTAAGCGTTGCCCAACTTGAAGCTGTCCTGACGACATCGGCAGTCGATCTTGGTGCATCTGGCACGGATAACAACTTTGGTGCTGGCCGGATCGATGCACAGGCCGCCCTTAATCTGCTGAATGGAACAACTTCCGGAAATCCAACGGCCACGCCAACCAGTACGCCAACCGCAACCAGTACGCCACTTGCCACCGCAACGGCAACACCAACCAGCACAACACTTGCAACCAATACACCTACTGCAACTGCAACCAATACACCGCTCGCAACCGCCACACCGACCGCAACCAATACACCAATTCCGCCAACCGCCACCAATACGGCACTTCCGGCCACAGCAACCAACACGCCAGTTCCGCCAACCGCCACACCGACCGCAACCAATACACCGGTGCCGCCAACGGCAACGAGTGCCGCCACCAGCACGCCGCTTCCCGCAACTGCCACACCAATTCCGCCAACCGCCACACCGGTGCCGCCAACGGCAACGAGTGCCGCCACCAGCACGCCGCTTCCCGCAACTGCCACACCAATTCCGCCAACCGCCACACCGACCGCAACCAGTACCGCAACCAATACACCGGTGCCGCCAACGGCAACGAGTGCCGCCACCAGCACGCCGCTTCCCGCAACTGCCACACCGACCGCAACCAATACACCAATTCCGCCTACTGCAACCAGTACCGCAATTCCAGCCACTGCAACGGCAACACGAACACCAACAGCGACAAGTACTGCCACACCATTGGCTACTGATGCAATCTTCAGTGATGGGTTCGAGTCAGGGAATCTCGCCAGTTGGTCCACTGCGGCAACTGATGGCGGGCGGTTAAATGCATCGAACGCCGCAGCATTGGTTGGCACCTGGGGCATGCAAGCCCAGATCACAAGCACAACGCCAATCTATCTGATCAACTCAGCTCCAGTGGCAGAGGCGAGTTACCATGCCCGATTTTACTTTTCGCCTAATAGTATTACAATGACCAATGGTTCCTCCCACGATATTTTTGTTGGCAGCTCCTCGTCGGGCGTCATCATCGTGCGCATCCAACTACGGCGATCAAGCAACCTTTATCAGATCCGTAGTGGCGTGCGAGCCAATAACGGCACCTACAGCTACACGAGCTGGTACACAATCACCAATGCCGCCCATCCAATTGAGTTATCCTGGATTGCGGCAACCACATCAGGTGGCACGAATGGTTCGAGTAAACTGTGGATCGATGGTGTACTGAAAGGAACGAAAGCAAACCTCTCAAACGGCACGTACCGGCTTGAGGATATTGTGCTTGGGCCATCGGTTGGGTTAACATCGGGCACAACTGGGACTGAATTTTACGATGCTTTCGTCTCAACCAGGACAACCTACATAGGCCCATAACTACGATTGGCGGAGTTGGACAGATAGTATGTACACAGAAGGGTAACAGATGAACAGCACACTTTTCCAGTATGGCCGTCGTTGCGTGATCGCATCGCTGCTTGGCGTTGCCCTGATTGGCCTGAATAGTTGTGGGGCTCCTGGGCCAGTGAATACAATAGTGAAGGATTATGCGATTGAGATGAACCAGACGACCGCGAAGAGTGGGAAGGTCTCGTTCAAAATCACGAATAGCGGGTTGGTTGTTCATGAGTTCGTGGTTGTGAAAACGGATCTGCCAATCGACAAACTACCAACGGCGGCTGATGGTGATATTGATGAGGATAAGTTGGAAATCCCTGGCGAGCAGGGCGATCTTGAGGTTGGCAAAAGCGCAGATCTAACACTCGATCTCACGGCAGGGCGCTATCTGATGATCTGTAATCTGCCCAATCACTATAAATTGGGTATGCATACAGAGTTTATGGTCACCCCCTAATTATTCCTATGGCCGTAGCGGCGCAAGATCTTGCGTCGCTACGGCCATAGGATGTTGCATCGCTACGGCCCAAATAATTTAGCGCAAGAATGCCTCGCTCAACCCACCATCCACAGCGATAATCTGGCCAGAGGTGCGGCTCAGTCGGCGGCTGAGCAGAACGAAATAGGCTTCGGCCTGATCGGCAGGGGTGATTGGCCGCTTGAGCAATGTTCGATCAGCATAGAACTGGGCCAGCTTTCCACGCAAGCTATCATCGCTCTCATCTGCCTCGAATGGAACATGGTACTTGGTCAGCGATGCAATCACCCGATCACGCGGAAACATTGCCGAACCCTCAACGACGGTTGCTGGTGCAACGGCATTGACGCGCACAAGCGGCGATAATGTTACGGCAAGCTCGCGCACAAGATGATTGGCCGCTGCTTTCGATGTGTCGTAGGCCAGTGAGCCAGCCTTTGGCACCACCGCATTGGCACTGGTTGTCAACACCAAACTCGCTGGCAAGCCCTGCTGCCGCCAAATCGCCGATGCCTCATCGGCCACCAGGTACGATCCCGTCACATTCACCGCAAACGTCACTGCCCAACTCCCATCTGGAATGCGGCCAGCGGTATCGGAAGAGATGATCACCCCAGCTGTGACAGCCAGCCCATCTAGCCCGCCATAGGCCAGAACGATCTGCTGGAGTGCAGAGCGAATACTCTCACGGTTGGTGATATCGGCTGGCAGCGCAATGATTGACCCACAACCACTCATACCACTGCCGGCAACGCCAATCCCCATCCCACGTTTGGCACTCAGTTCGGCAGCAATCGCCTCGGCTGCCACCAGATCGCGGTCAATACAGATCAGATGAGCGCCCTCGCGGCTGAGACGCCTGGCAACCTCGCGGCCAATGCCGCTGCCAGCACCAACAATCGCAATAATACTGCGCGCTAGTTCGGCTTCAGGTGGCATGCGGCGCAGCTTGGCTTCTTCAAGCAACCAATACTCAATATCGAATGCTTCGCGCTGTGGCAGTGCAACATACTGGCTGACGGTTTCGGCACCACGCATGACTTCGACAGCACAGGTGTAGAACTCGGCTGTCACCCGGCTTTCACTTTTATCCTTGCCCCAGGCAACCATCCCAATCCCCGGAAGCAGCACAACGGTCGGGTTTGGATCACGAACCGCTGGTGAATCGGGCAGTTTGTGTTGTTCATAGTACGCTCGGTAATCGGCGCGATATGTGACAAGTTCTGCGCTCAACAGGTTCTGAAGTGTGGCAAAATCCTGCTGGTGCGGATTCCATGGCACATACAATGGCTTGATCTTGGTTCGCAAAAAGTGATCAGGGCAGGATGTACCCAACGCAGCCAGGCGTGGAGCATCGGCACTGCCAACAAATTCGAGTACGGGATCAGTTGCCTGGATCGTTGCGATCTGTGGTTTTTCGCCACCAAGCTGGCCACGCAGCCAGGGCAACAGATCAACCAATAGCGACTCACGTTGTTCAACAGGGAGGGCCGGAATGGCGCTACCGCCAAAGGTTTGCGAGCCGCGATCATGGGCCGCAATATAGGCAGCCGCCCGTTCAATCAATTCAAGGGTCAGCACATAACAAGCGTGATCATCGTCGGCCCAGTTGATCAGCCCATGACCGCCAAGAACAACACCCTGCGCCTGGGGATAGCGCTCACAGACGGATTGCAGCTGCAATCCGAGATCGAAACCAGGCCGTTGCCAGGGCAACCAGATCACGCTATCGCCATAGATCGCCTGGGTGAGCCGCTCGCCCTCAGCCGAGGCAGCAATCGCAATCACTGCATTCGGGTGAGTATGATCGACATGGCGATATGGCACGAAGGCGTGCAATGGCGTATCGATTGAGGGAGCGCGTGGGTTCAGATTGAAGGTGCAGTGGGCATACCTAGCCACCAGCGCATCTTCAATTGCCGTTTTCGGGCCACGTTCATCGGCGGCGTTATAGATCGGCTGGAGCGCGTGTAGTTTCTCCATCTGCAATGAAGCAAAATGCTCGCGTCCGGCAGTCCGTAGATCGCCGCCAGAACCCTTTACCCACAAAACCTCAACCGGCTCATCACTGAGTGGATCATGTTCGCTGAACTTGCTGGAGGTATTACCACCGCCCGTGTTGGTGATCCGCTGGTCACTGCCAAGCAGATTCGAGCGATATACCAATCGGCCAAGTGGATCAAGCGTTGCGGCATGGGCCGCATCCCATCCATAGATAACGTGCTGAAATGTGGTTGAAGACTGCGACATGCTACGCTGCTCCTTGGTTCTCAGCTTTCAGGTTTTTTAGTATGCGGGGCTACGCACCCCGCGCCCGCAGCTAGGGCGGGATCCCGTCCGGGGATGCCAGACCCAAAGGGTACCCTGGCCACAACCCGCGGTCGGGGCCTTGCCCCGAACCCCAAATGCATCTTTGTGGCAATAAAATACTCGTTAGCTATGCCGGGGGTGCAATCAATATGTGTTCGTGGCTATTTCCCTCACCCCTGCTGCGCCGCTCCTCTCCCAGTGGGAGAGGGGCCGGGGGTGAGGGCGGTTCTCAATACCAGCTCGGCCCAGCATAACTTGGTGTATGTGCATAATGCCGCAGTTCGAGCCGTAGGTCAAGTGAGCGGCCAGGAGGCAACACAATCCGCATATGTCGATCATTGATCGCTACAGGTGCAGTATTGGCACTCAGGTCGGTCGCAGAAAGGATTTGATGCTCACCAAACGCGCCACCCTGGATGATCAATCGTCGCTCATATAAGGGGCTTGTATTCACCAATGTAACAGTCGTATCATCGGCGGTAATGGAACGCACCAATGCTCCAACATCTGGTGGTAGCCCTGGCCTGCGTGTTTCTGCATCGAAATAGCGCAGGCGCACATGCAGCAACCCGCCATGATAGATGATCTGTGGGCCACCACAGGTCAGTTGCACCAGTGCCTCGGTATGGACGGGATTAGCATTCTGCCAATAATGCACATCCCATTCCTGTGGATCGCTATTGTCTGTACGCATTAGATCGAGCCGCCGCGCCATTTCGTTCCATTGGGCACCCATGATCTCTTGTGGATAGGTTGGATACTCGCCGCGCAGATAGCAATACCATGGCCCGAAATGAATGTCATCGCCCTTGCCACGCCCTGGCCGAATAGTGTGCCAGCTTGTTGCATACTCAGGGAAGCGCTCCAACCGGGCTGCATCTTGGGCTTCCTGGGACATATACCAGATCTGGAGGGGGTATTCTGGCGAGAGTGGCCGATAATCGCTCCAACCAGCATCCATATGGCGGTGTGGAACCAGCAGCACGCCATCCTGAACCCGCCCCAATTCGGTGATGCGGTCGAGCTGGCTGCGCGGGATGTCCAAGTAACGCCGATCTCCGGTCAGCAGCACGGCATTCATGGCCGCAATCGTGAGCGGCTGGAGAATCGTCATCAGGCCATGCGGCCAGCGCCAGCCATAGTAGCCACCCCACCACTTGCCGCCCATATGCTCGCCAATGATGCCATTTGGGCCAATATTATCGGGGCAGATTCCATCATTACGCTTAATTCGTTCGGCCCAGGACTCAAGATATTCCAGCACCCAGGTACGGTAGCGCTCCTCACCAGTTAGCAGGAAGGCGTGTGTCACCAGGCTGGTTGCTGTCAGATTAAGCGGAACATCACCATTCATCATGCGCTCATTCAGCAGGCGCAGAATCTCGCCATACACACGGTCATCATTCCAATCGGCAATTGGCCCAACAACACCAGGAATATCTTCGAATGGTGCCGGGTAATCGGCCAGGATCGCCCGATGCGTAGCCCAATCGTCCCATTCATTGATGATCCGTGGCCCACGGCTGCCATTGATTGGCGAACGAATCATGCGTTTTTCTGCATCCCAGTTGGGTGCCTCACGATCCAGCCCCATGTAAAAATGGGCGAAGCGTTGCGCCCGCGCCCGATGCAGATTATTGGCTGGATCGGCCATGCCCATAGCATAGAACACAGTCGAACTCTCGCCATGATGCATCCAATCATAGGCGGCATCGAATTCACGAGAGATTTGACCATACTCCCTGAATTGGCGGGTGACGGCTTCCCACAAAAACTGCGATTGAGTCAGCAATGCCGTATTGCCGCCCAGCAGATACAACAACGGCCAGTTCTGAAAGCTCTCATAACCATCATCCGAGCCATCGAATCCCGGCCACTGATCACGCCAGATGAAGCTGCCATCAGCGCGAGTATAGCGTTTCTGGAAGATTGGAACCGCCGTTTCCATGGTTGAAATCAGATGCCGTTGGGTTAATGCCCAGGCTGGTGGCGCTTGCATCGCGTGGGCAACAATGCTGGTATGGTTGAACATGAGAGCGCACTCCTCCACATATGGCATCTTACTCTTTGGTTGAACCCGTTAGTGCGCCGCTGACGACATAACGCTGTGAGAAAAGGAAAATGATGACAACGGGAACGATCAACAGCAGGCCAGCTAATGCGACTTCAGCCCGCCGAATCGGCAGGTCGGTCGCAAAAGTTGGCCGCAGCGCCGATGTCCCGCTGATCAGTGCCTGAATACCAAGTGGTAAATTATACAGTCGATCATCATTCAGCATCACTAATGGTAAGAAATAGTTATTCCAGTTGCTCGTAAAGGCAATAAAGATCAGTAATCCAAACAATGTTCGCGCAAGCGGTAGGCCAATATAGTAGAACATCTGAAACTCAGAGCACCCATCGACCCGCGCAGCCGCAAGCAGATCTTTTGGCAGGCTGGTTGCATAGAAGATATAGGTCAAGTACACGCCAAATGGGAAGAATCCTGCTGGCAGGATCACACTCCATGGCGTGTTGGTCAGCCGCACCAGGCTCATCTCCAGGAATAATGGCAATACCAGCGCGGATCCAGGCAGAATCATGCTAATCAGGGTTGCCCATAATAAGAATTGCCGCCCGGCAAAGCGCGATATTGCCAGTGCGTATCCCGCCGGCAGCGAGATGGCAATGCTGAGGAGCAGCGAGGAAATTGTATAGACAACCGAGTTGCGGCTCCAGATCGCCACACTATTCTCGCCATATCCAAACAGGTTCTTCCAGGCTAACAGAGCCCGATCCAATGAGCCGAATGCGAGTGGCGGCCAATCCAAGAGCTGTGTATCGGTTTTGGTTGGTGCCAGCACGATCCAGATCAATGGCAATCCAAAAAAGATCGCGAACAGTAGCAATACTAGTACTCGTAACCCCATGCCAGGAATACTGATGCCATCGGCGCGGGCCGCACGCTGGAGGCGCTGGAACATGCCAGGGCGCGCCATTGGCGCTCGCTGCTCAACGGATGGGCGTGGTTGCATGGCACTACCCTTCTGCACTATTGGATGCATCGCTCTGGAAGATGCTGGTTGTTGTAAGAACTAAGATCGCACCAATCAGGCCAATCAGGAGCATTACCAGTGAGATGGCGGCTGAGGCACCGAAATTGCCAATCCGGAAGGCAAATTCGTAGGCCAGTTGATTCGGCGACCAGAGCGAGATTGGTGAACTGCCCGCCGCGCCAATCAGGGCCGGCTCGGCATACAACTGGATGTTTCCAGCAAAGGTCAGGATGGCCATATAGGCAATATACGGCCTGATCAATGGCTGTTTAATATGCCAGGCGCTTTGCCAGGCGTTGCATCCATCCATCCGTGCTGCCTCAAGTACCTCGTGCGATATGCTGTTGAGCGCACCATAGAAGATTGCGATCCAGCCGCCCGCACCACCAAAGAAGCCAATGATCGTAAAGAGTACCGGGAAATACTTGGGCCGGATCACATCGCTGATCGTTTCAAAACCCATGGCTGTCAGCAGAAACCGAAACGGGCTCAGTGCTGGGTCGAGTGTGAAGATTGCAAGCAGCACCAGTGTTGGGCCGGCGACTGCACCAGGAACAAAGTAGATCGTACGCATGACGTTGGCAAACCAATCGTCGCGGGCATGCAGCAGCAGCGCAATCACAACGACGCCAATGACACCAACTGGTAACGCAATCGCCAGAAACGAAAAGGCATTGCCAAACGTCTTCAGAAAACGAAAATCGGTAAAAGCAATCGTATAGTTCTTCAATCCAGCCTGGAATAACTGTGGTCGGCCCTCAACGAATTTGGCAAAGCTGATCGTAATTGCGTACAGACCAGGGGCGATCCCGAACAGCAGCAGAAACAGCGTATAGGGCAGGACAAAAAGATGCGCTGCCTGGAGTCCCCGACGTCGTTTGCTGGGTTGGCGGGTTACGATTGTTGTGTTTGGCGTTGCAACCATACCAAGCTCCTCAGATGGCGATCTGGCCCGAATTGTGTGCCTATACACACTCATCAAGCCAGATCGCCAATATGTGAATAGCCTATTTATTCACAACCTCGTAGCCCTGCGCCTCGGCCTCGGCAGTGAGCTGCTTCTGAAATTCTTCTAGGCTTGATGCGACCGTTTTGTCTTCGGTGAGCCCGCCAATGACCACCGTGTTGAACACCGGCCCCTTGCTATAGCGAACATTCGACCATGCGCCATCAACAAGGCTGGCTGCTTCCTTCAAAATCGGGAATGGATCCTGTGCATAGACCTTGTTGGCGGCAACGGTCTTGCTCCACACATCAGCCGCTGGAAGATAGGCCGGAAAGGTCGGAGCAGTGCCCTGGTAATCATTAGAAGTTGTCAGCCAGATGATCAGATCGACTGCCAACTTCGGGTTTTTGGTATGACGCGACATCGTCCAGGCCGCTCCGCCCTGTGCGCCGGTCAGCGGTTTCGGATCGTCCTTCCATTTTGGTGGTAGTGCGACACCCAACTGCCCCTTGGCCTCTTTGTAATACGCGCTGTCTGGTTTTCCACCAAACACATACTCGCCGTACCACGAGGCGGCTGGCATCATCAACAGTTTGTTATCGTTGGCAAGCTTAACAAAGGCTGGGTCGAATGGGCCAACCTTGGTCAATACACCCAGGCCAATCAGTTTATCGACCATTGCAGCAGCGCGGGTGCAGCGTGGGTCGCTCAAATTGATCTGCACCTCGGTGGCGCTTGTCAGATGGCTGACGGGGCAGCCACTGGCCCAAAAGTAGACATTCATGGCCTGATCGTCACCAAAGGCACCAATCACATAGCCGGGGTGTTGTTTAGCGACAGCCTCACCCAACGCCTCGTACTCTTCCCATGTGGTTGGCACTGTGTAGCCGAACTCCTTCATCAGCGGCGCGTTGTACCACAACACATTATGTGCTAGGTCGTTGCGCATGCAGAAGAGCTTGCCATCAAACATGCATGGATCATTCGCACCAGGGGCAAATTTACTGAGAATATCGGTCGTAATAAATGGCATCAGATCGGCTGGGAAGTTCCGTGAGGCATCGGCAACCTGAGTGACAAGCTCTGGTTCGGCGAAGACAACATCTGGCCAACCGCCACCAGAGTTGTTAAACAACAGCACCTTGGCTGGGAATTGGCCACGATCAACGACGGAAATATTGATCTTGGCCGCAACGTCAGGATGCTTTTCTTTGTAAAGCTTGACTGCCCCTTCGCGTGTCGAATCAACCCACACCGTGATTTCTGCATTTGGGTCAGTTGGATCGGCGGTTGGCTGCGGCACAGCGGTGACAACAACAGGTTCTGAGGTTTGCACAACCACCTGAGTCTGGACGACAACCTGGGGTTCTGCGGTCGCAGCCGCAGCAGGGGCAGCCGTCGGTGCGGCAGGCGCACCAGCACAGGCGGCAAGGGTGAGCAACAGGCCAAGGCATACTAAACGCCAGCGGGTGAAGAAAGCGGTAGACATACGATCTACTCCTTTGTATTCGTTATGCTGGAGAGCCAAATGAAGAGGCAATCGACAATCGGTTGACGATCAAGCACCTGAATACGCACCGCAGAGCAACCAGATGCGGCTCACATAGGAACATCCATGCCTCCGCTCGCTTGGCGGCAGGCCAACCTCCTCTCTCATCACTCGCTGATCATATAAACTTACATCTGGTCTGACAAGAGGTAAAATAATGCATATGACGAGTCTTGTCAAGACTGACGATGCCGCATATACTAATTACACGAATCCGATAGCACTGCTATCACTGTTCATGGGTAGAAGGGCGTTATGGCACAACATAATGATGGGTTACCAGCCAAGGTTGCACAGCAAATCCTACGGCGGATTCTTTTGCGCGAGTTATTGCCGGGAGCCGTGTTGCCATCGGAGCGTGAGCTTCAGGAGACATATGCAGTAAGTCGCCCGGTTGCCCGTGAGGCGATCAAGCTGTTGGCTGCGCGCGGGATTGTTGATGTGCATCCCCGCCAGGGTGCGACGATCGGCATGGATTTAACCGCAGCAGCAAGCGATGCGCTACTCCTAGCCTTCCATCAAGAGAATGTGATTAAAGAGGATCTACTGAATGCACGAATGGCACTTGAGCCCTGGATCGTGCGCCTGGCCTGCGAACATCTGGTCGTGAGTTTGGTGCGCAAGCTCCAGCAGATGATTCTGCAATTCGAAATGCTGATTGCACTCGACGACGAGCTGCTGAACACAACGCTTAGCACATTGCCAACCATTGATGCCGAGTTTCACATTTTGCTTGCCGAAATGAGCCAGAATCCTGTCTTTAAGATCCTTGTTGATGTTCTGGTTGGCATTCTGTGGAGCCAGACGCAGTTCATAAGCCCACTTGATGAAACACCCAAGATGCATGCCAAATACATGCGCCAGGCCTTTCGCCAGCATGTCGCCATTGCGAAAGCCATCCTGGCTGCTAATGCTGATCTGGCGGCCCAGGCGATGACTGAACACCTAGTTTCGACCTATAAACATATTACTGCTGGTTCTGGTAATATATTACAGCAACGTGTGCAGATCACAATCCCGACCTGATCCAAATTAGCGCCGCAGCAGCCCGCGCTGTTGGTAGATTTCCGCTGCCTCACGAACGAGCGCTGCACAGAGCGGGGCCTTGTACGAATACTCTAATTGCTCGGCCAATGCGATCATCTCCGCATATGCGGCGCGGCCAGGGCGCAACAGATCATACATGTGGAGCATTTCATCATTCGGCACGCTCGTGAGTTCAGCAGCGCGCGCCAGATTCTCGGCCAATTGGGTATAGCCTGCCTGCCGCGCCACATCCGCCTGAGCGCGTAGGGTTGCCGCACTAATCTGCGTGTCGGCAATCGTCAGTTCACCAGCGGCCACTTCGTCAAGAGTAATCTCATTCAACGCCCGCCCACTGGCCGCATGTAATTCGTCGGCAGCATGCTGCATGAGTGGGTAGCGCTTCGTTGGTTCGGTCATGGTTTGCTCTTTTTAGTATTCAGAAGACAGGAGTCAGAAGTCAGAATGGTACACAATCACGGTCGGCGGCACAACTTTGCGGTTCTCAGTTCTTGGTTCTTGGTTCTTGGTTCTGACTTCTGACTTCTGACTCCTGACTCCTGACTGCTGATAGCTACGTGCTACACATCCGGCTCCCAATCAAAGGCAATTTCGGCTGGCGGGAGATCCTGAACTTGCTCGGTTTCGCGGCGATGCAGCAGGGTTGTTTTGACAATCAAGCGTAGTCGTGCCCAGTTATCGACCTGAACCGGTACTGGTGTTGTCTGCATATTCTTGGCATAGCGCGCTGCATTACGCCCAATATTGCGGTAGGTTTCTAGTGTAAGGCTCGGCGATTGCGGGAACAATTCCAGGTTATTCAGCCGCGCCAGCCCACGTTTATGGATGATCGTCGTGCCACGCGATTGCAGGCCAATGGCAATCCCCGAGCCACTGAGCATTGCGCCAGTATAGCCAATCTCGGCACAATCGGAGCTATGATAGATCCGTAGGATGCGGGCTGTCAACCCTTCCTCAGCAACGCCAGTCAGAAGCGCCGCTAACACCTCTTCATGCTCAAGCCCACCAATCGTGCGCGTCAATGCTCGGCCAAACGCTGGCCCAACGGCAACAATCACTTCCGTCTGGGTTCCTGCTCGCGCTGCGCCAAGTTCAACCAGTTTTGTGGATGGCGTGCCGATCTGATCAGTAATAAAATCACGCGGCGAGCGCACCTGATGGATCTGCTCGATCTCGCGCCAACGCTCGCCAGTGACTCGGTAGCCCGTGCCTGGGCCTGTATAATCATTTGGATCATTGATGCCACTCTGCACCCGAAATGTGCGATCAAAGATCGCCGCCGGCTGTAGGTAATCGCCGGCCACCCGTTGGCGGCCCATCTCCAGTAGATTATTGGCGATCCGTGTGAAACCGCGCCGCTGCAACCCAGCAACCGCCGCCAATATCGTCTGATCACTGGCCAGAAACCGATCTGCTGCTGCTAGATCGGCAACAACATCGCGGGCAGGCATGTCCTCGCTGCCGTGGGCGATGATTGCTGCTGCAACCTCATCATCGCTGATCGCTGGCAATCCCAATTCCGCATACACCGCCTGGATTGCGTGGGCCGCTTCGCTGCGGATCGCCAACGTTTCTGCTTCGGTCACCGAACGTGTGCCCCCATCGATCTGCATATCGCGTTGCAGCACGTTATAATCATCAAAATCTTCGGCATCGAAATTACCACCACCGAACAGATTATCGCGCTTGGGCACCGCACTATAGCCAGAGAAGATAAAATCGGTGCCAGGAATGAATTGCAGCATCAGCTTGGCCGATTTGCGAATGGCCGAATGCGAGGCCAGTGCGTCATTACCAGAGGCGACTTCGAGTCCCAACATGGCCGCCAGCAGGTTTTCGGCTAGCACCACACGCACGCCGCCAGGCAGCGCTTCCGGCAGGGCAATGCACGAGATCGAGCCATTCTGGACGCCCTGGCTGCCAGCCCCATGCGTCACCATCAGGCAACGTGCTTCCAGATACAGCATCGAGCAGCCCTCGGCATGGCCCATCAATGCCTCCGAACCAGTGCCAGAGGTGAAACGAACCTTCACGCCGCGTGAGGCATAGGCCGATGCCAGAAACGCCTTCGACCAGGGCGTGTCATCGCCATCGACAAACGTGCGCTCGGTTCCATACACCGAAAGCGTCTCGGCATAGGTCGTCAGCCCTTTCATCGCCAACCGTAGCCCCAGCGATTCCTCAACCGAGCATTGGGTCAGCACGCCACCGCGGCCTGTCTGTGTTCCAACCAGAATCGCCAGGGCATTGAATGGCGCATAGCGAGCCACACCAACCGTGGTCTCGACCTCCGCAAAGCCACGCAGAGCCGCTTCGGCAGCATCGGCAGCCAACAGAGCCGGGTGCTCGCGGCGGTTGGTGACATGCGCCTGGTTAGCGGGTGTACGCCGCACCCGCATCTTGGCCAGCCCCTGCATCATCTCCAGAACATTCAGATGGCCAACGATCTCGACAAGCTTGGCAGGGGTGCAGCCACAGGCCAACTGGAAGATCCGCTCGCGTGGAATATTGATATCGGCCAGCATTCGCGCAATCTGGAGTGATGGCAGCGCCATTGCCTCAGCAGCGCTCGCCAGATCCAGGGCGTGATCAGCAATAAACGTATCGAGCATATCGAAGCGCTCACGCGGCTTGCCATCCAATTCGACAACCCGCCCATCGATGATCTGCAAACTTGGCTGCGGATCGAAAGGGCTTTCGGCCACAACCAGGCCAGCCTCTGGCCAGGGTTCGACAAACGTCTCGCGGTTAATGTCGCGCTGTTCCAGGATCTGAAAGCGTCGCGATCGGGTCATAATGTGTATCCTTAGCGTCAGCATCCAACATTTGTTTTTTGATCTAAAGAATGGTGGTGGCTCGCCAGGGTCCGTTGGTCATGCCACGGCTGCGATCAATATGTGTTGGTGGCTTGTTGGTGCGTATTGTATACGCACCACCCTTAGCTTTCTTGGCTCTTAGTTCTTGGTTCTGGTCATTCTGACTCCTGACTCCTGACTCCTGAATACTCGGTTCTCAGTTCTTGGCTCCCGGTTCTCGCAACAGCGCACACGGCGCTGGATTTGGCTTATCAGGCAGCGTCGAGGCGTGCTCCTGGTCGCCAGGAAACATCGGCAGCACTATTTGGCGCATCGGGAAGCGGCGTACCATCTGGTGCAAGCAGGGCATAGCGCGTGATCGTCACATCACTATCGCTAGAACACATCGTCCATGCCGCCCCGGTCTGGTCGATATATAGTGAGCGCCATGAAGTTTCGCACGCTCCTGTCTGAAGCTGCGCTCCACCAGCTGGTGTGCCATCGGGATTGACCCGCCACACATCGACTCCAGCAGCATCGGGCGCTGGGCGCGTAAAATACAGGCTCATGGCCCGATCAACATTAAAGAACTGAACATCACCAGGCAACTGGATCTCACGCTGATCAACCTCACCGATCAGATCACTGGTTTGGCTGCCACGCAACCCAACAATACGCAACAATGGATTATGGTTCTCGGCATACGTCACCTGGAATGCCATTGGGCTACGCGGTGTGACAACACCACTGCGCATTGTTAACGCCTGAAGTTCTGGCGGCACAATCGTGCCTTTATGCAGCACAACCCAGAACGATTGATTATTCTGGATCAGCATGAGATCCTGATCGGCATTGAGCATAATGCCATCGGCGCTAGCGCTGATCCCAGGGCTTAACGGAATAGTACTGGCAAGAGCACCTTTTGGATTGTAGCGCAACACCTGATTATTGCCATTATCGAAGATAAAGACCTCACCAGCATTGTTGACGATAAAATCCTGCGGATCTCGCGCCTCACTAATAGCGATTGTGCGGGCCAGCTTCCCGGTTTGGTCAAAGAACAATACGCGCTTATTCAGATTATCGAGCAAACGAATCGAACCATCTGCACCAATCCGGAAGGCGCGCGGGCCAGTGATCGATTGATCCGCACTCGCAATGCCAACCTGATCATTGCCATTCCCAGCGCTAAGTTTTAGGATTTGCTGGCCAGTTACAGGTGCAAGAACTGGTACAACTGCGGTTGGTTCTGGCAGCACAGTAGGTTCCTCTGTCGCAACGGGCATCTCAGTTGCAACGGTCGTTTCTGTCGCAGCAATTATTGTGGCTGTCGGTGCTGCTGTTGCAATCGGCATTCCAGTTGGTGGAGCAACAGAGGTGCTAGTTGGCACAATTGCAGCAGTCGGAACAGCCGGCGTTGCCGAGCTAGCGCAACTAGTCAGAAAAAGAGCGCCAATAATAAGAATGCGAACCATCTGATTCATATGTATGTCCAATTCTGTAGAGACGCCCTCGTGCGGCGGCGTCCTTTCGTATGGGTGCATCGTCCCCTTGCCGCAGGCTTTCCCTTGCCGCAGGCTTTCCCTTGCCGCAGGCTTTCCCTTGCCGCAGGCTTTCCCTTGCCGCAGGCTTTCCCTTGCCGCAGGCTTTCCCTTGCCGCAGGCTTCAGCCTGCGGATAGAAAGGCATCCTGTATTTCCCGATTATTTCCTCAAGCTCCTTCAGCCTGCGGATTGAGAGGTCTGGGCATGTTGGACGCAAACAATACCCGATCAGGGCTTCTGACTCCTGAATCCTGACTCCTGACTCTTCCGCTGCCCCGCCGTTTCTGGCCGAATATTGACCACTTCTGCGAGGCCGCGTTGGAGCGTGCTATAGGTAATCATTGTGCCCAAGTCGACACCCAAACCGACAAGTGCCTGGGCAACCTCTGGGCGAATACCAGTCAACACCAGCCGCGCACCCAATAACTGAACAGCTCGCCCGGTTTGAATCAGTGCCAGCGCGACCTGTGTGTCCACAATTGGTACACCTGTAATATCGAGAAAGACAACTTCTGCATGGCTATTCGTCAAATAATCGAGAATCGCCGTCAGCACCTGCTGAGCCCTTCGTGAATCAATCGATCCAATAAGTGGCAACACCAATACCTGATCACTAAGGGGAATCACCGGTGTGGAAAGTTCTTGTAGCAAAGCGGCCTGCGCCAGAACCGTCGACTCGGCCTGTTTTCGCCCAGTAATATTATTATAGGTAGAAACCACTCCAATGACTGCGCCTCTTGAATCAAAGAGCGGCAGCTTATAGGTCTCAAACCATTCCTGTGTATGGTCAGGATGAATCACCGTTTCCTGATCATCATAGATCTGTGTCTTTGTCTCAAGAATCTGCTTGTCGATGGCTTGAAATGCGGCAACTTCCTCCGGCTGCCAGGAAAGCTCAGCATCCGTCTTGCCAATAATCGCATCGGGTGTTGCGAGTCCAAGATCGGTTGCAAAACGTTGATTACACCCGTGATAGACGAGATCCGTGTCTTTCCAATACATGGCATATGGCATCGCATTAATGACTGCCTGGAGAAGTTGATTCTGAGCACGCAAGTGCAGGATTGTCTGCGCTTGTTCTTGCAACATCGTTTCCACATCTGTGGATGGCGATGTTTGCTTGGTGTTTAACTCAGATGCATCAGGATTATGCGCCATACAATGCATTTCCTTCCACAATCGCGTAGGCCCTTGTATAGTATATGTTCTGGCCCCTACAGATGCAACCAATACAGTTACGAGATACGAAAGTATTTTCTTGACAAACAAAAAAGCAGAGTGCTATACTCTATAGATACACACATATGTGAAAGAGTATCTACGTCGATTCGGTGAGGAGTTACCCATGGTGTTAGAGCAGCGCGAGCAGGGAACAACGCGCCAGAACATTCTGGAATTGCTGCGCCGCACAAGCCAGATGACAGCCGCCGAACTGAGCGATGCACTTGGCATTGGCGCAGTTGGTATTCGCCAGCATTTGGCATTGCTCGAACGCGATGAAATGGTTCAGGCGATTGGTGTACGCCGTGGAATTGGCCGCCCAAGCCATCTCTACTCGCTCACAAAATCCGCCGAGGCACTCTTCCCACGCCGCTACGATAGAATGGCGCTGGATGCTATCGCGTTTGTTGAACAAAGCGGTGGGCCGCAAGCAGTCGATCATCTCTTCGCACAACGGCGCGAAAAACTCCATATACAATTTGCACCGCGCTTAACAGGCAAAGATCGCGTCAAACAGGTTGCAGAACTGGCATTGATCCTAACCGAACAAGGCTATATGTGTGATTGGGAACAACTCCCCGATGGCACATTCACATTGATCGAACATAATTGCCCAGTCGATTGCGTGGCTCGCGATTACCCGCAGGCTTGTGCCCAAGAACTCAAGCTCTATGAGGATATCCTGGGCGTGCCGATTACCCGCGAAGAGACAATTGCCGCTGGAGCATCGTGTTGCCGTTACCGCATTGGTGAAGTACAATCCGAACATCGCTAAATGCGTATCCATCCATTCCACCATCGTCCCCGTACGTTTAGATGAGACAGTATAAAAGGCATCTACATCTACGTAGAACGCCTTGTGCTGTACTGCCGCCCGCCGGATCAACCGCGTGTGTACTGACACATAAGGAGCAGAATCATGGCCTTCGAACTACCACCACTTCCATACGATTTCGCCGCACTGGAGCCACATATCGATGCACAGACGATGCAGATCCATCATGGCAAGCATCATGCAACCTATGTAACCAATCTGAACAATGCGCTCGCCAATGCCCCCGATCTGCAAAATGCAACGATCGAGGAGATTCTCAGCAATATCAATGATGTGCCGGAAGCGATTCGCCAGGCTGTGATCAATAATGGTGGTGGCCACGCAAACCATAGCATGTTCTGGTCGATCTTAGGGCCAAATGCTGGCGGTGAACCAACCGGCGTATTGGCCGATGCGATCACCAAGGCATTCGGCGATTTCGCAACACTCAAAGCCCAAGTAAATGACGCTGGCCTGAAGCGCTTTGGTAGCGGCTGGTCCTGGCTTGTGTCCGATGCCAATGGTAGCCTCAAGGTGATCAGCAGCGCCAACCAGGATAGCCCAATACAGTTGGGCCTCACACCACTGCTTGGCGTCGATGTGTGGGAACACGCATATTATCTGAAGTATCAGAACCGCCGCGCCGATTACCTGAACGCATGGTGGAATGTTGTCAATTGGGAGGCTGTTGCCGCCCGCTTCGGACACTAACAACACCGCATTCATTCATCGTCGGTCAACAGACCCAGCGGATGGCATGCCATCTGCTGGGTCTTTTTCTTTCGTTCCTGGCTGTGGTACAATGAGGTTGGTCCAGAATATACAAGCACGTCTTGGGAGGAATTGGCAATGGAAAAGTCAACCTGGACAACAAAAATCGGCCTCGCGCAGATGCTCAAGGGCGGCGTCATTATGGATGTTGTAACGCCAGAACAAGCCCGCATCGCAGAAGAGGCCGGCGCAGTCGCAGTAATGGCGCTTGAGCGCGTCCCTGCCGATATTCGCGCACAGGGCGGCGTCGCCCGCATGAGCGATCCCGAATTAATCATTAAAATCAAAGAGGCTGTGACGATCCCAGTGATGGCGAAGGCACGCATTGGGCATTTCGTTGAGGCTCAGGTGCTAGAGGCACTCGGGGTCGATTATATCGATGAGAGCGAGGTGCTCACTCCAGCCGATGAAGAGCATCATATCAATAAACACAACTTCAAGGTACCGTTCGTGTGTGGCTGCCGCAATCTTGGTGAGGCGCTGCGCCGCTGTGCAGAAGGTGCCGCTATGATCCGCACCAAGGGCGAGGCTGGCACCGGCAATGTGGTGGAGGCCGTTCGCCACGCCCGTAGCGTCTATAGCGAAATCCGCCGCCTGCAAAATATGCATCCAGATGAACTATTCGTGGTTGCCAAAAACCATCAGGCACCCTACGAACTTATTCGTTTCATTGCAGAAAACGGCCGCCTACCAGTTGTGAACTTTGCTGCCGGTGGGATTGCAACACCAGCCGATGCAGCACTCATGATGCAACTGGGCGTCGATGGCGTGTTCGTTGGCTCAGGGATCTTCAAGAGCGGCGATCCAGCCAAGCGCGCAAGGGCAATCGTCCAGGCGACGACCCATTACAATGAGCCAGATGTGATTGCAGAAGTCAGCCGCGGGCTTGGCGAAGCAATGGTCGGGATCGAAATCACCAAGATCCCACAAGAGCAACTGATGGCACAGCGCGGCTGGTAGAAAACGATGACCGTTGGTATTCTCGCGCTGCAGGGCGACTTTCGTGAACATGAACAGATGCTGCAGCGGATGGGCGTGGCGACGCGTCAGGTCCGCCGCTTGCAGCATCTGGATGCTATTGATCGGCTGATCATTCCTGGCGGCGAAAGCACAACGATTGGCACGCTTCTGGTAATCGATGGCCTACTTGAGCCAATTCGCAATCGAGTGCTGGGTGGTATGCCACTCTGGGGTACATGTGCAGGCGCAATCCTGATGGCCAAACAGATCGCCGAAGGCCGCCCAGCTGGCCAACCAGCTCTCGCATTAATGGATATTACGGCACGGCGCAACGCGTTTGGCACCCAACTGGATAGCTTTGAAGCAGATCTGAGCATTAACCAACTTGGTACGCAGCCGCTCCGTGCAGTCTTCATTCGCGCACCTATCCTGGAACAACCCGGTTCTCGTGTGTCTGTTCTCGCACAGCTTTTGGAGGGGCAGATCGTCGCAGCACAACAGGGTCGCATGCTCGCAACATGCTTCCACCCCGAACTGACCAACGACGACCGGCTACATCGTTACTTCCTGGAGCTATAAACTCCGCCGGGTTGGATGCGCTCTATTCCGGCCTGGTATGAAACTATGATCCGACCGGTCACACCAGGCGACCTTTGGTCGCTACGGCGCAAGCCGCGTAGTGCAGTAATGCTGTATAACGAAGCGATGCTGGCTCGTCCGCATCGCCAGTTTTGGTTTGCGCTGCACTGCGCTGCCGAAGGCAGTAGTGCAGCCCATGCAACCTTTTTTGCCCAGGAAAATGGCCTGCGGGCAATGGTTCAGGCCACTGGCCGAGATCGTCGCCCGGAACTTGATATTGTGCTTCTGTCTGCCTTTGATGGTGGCCGTGGTGCGCCAACTGATCCCGATATCTGGTTTCGATTGCTTGAATCACTGTGTGCCCACGCAGGCCGCCGCTCGGTTCAACGCCTGTATGCGGCACTCTCACAACGCCACGATGAACTGCGTGAGATGTTCCGCCAGCTTGGTTTTAGCTGTTATGCAAACCAAACCGTCATGCGCCTAGAAGGCCCCGATTGGGATCAGGGCACCAGTGTTGCTGCCATGCGCCAGCAATCGCGCCGTGATGTGTGGGCCATCCATAAGCTCTATGGGCTTGTCACGCCCCGCCCCGTTCAACAGGCCGAAGCAAAAGCCTCCCGCGATTGGATGCTGCCGCTTACCCCATACTGGCATCGGGTCCGCCGCCGCGCATGGGTTCTTGGTCGGGACGATGACCTGATAGCGTATCTGGCGCTCACCAGCGGGCCAGCTGCCCATATCCTGACAATGCTGGTTCATCCGGAGGCCCGTGAACAGACGACCGCCGTGTTGCGCTATGCCCTTGGCCAGATCTCCGATACCCTGCCCGTCTATGCGTTGCTTCGCGATTACCAAAGTGAACTATTGCTCCCAACTGGCGATCTGGGGTTCCAACCAATTGGCGAGCAGGCACTTCTTTGTAAGCAAACAACTGTTATCGTACGGCGCTCGATTCTAGCACCAGCACTGGAGCCATTGCCAGAACCGCGCGCCCCGATTCCAACAATCTCCCTCCTCGACGAGGACGTGAGGCCATATGACCGCCCAGCAGGACATAACCAGCAATAGCGATCTTCTGTTCCAGACATTGCCGCCCCATATTCGTGAGGCGCTTGATGCTGTGAGCGATCACAGAGAAGATCTCCTTGAAGTGATCATGGACCTTGGGCGTTTGCCCGAGGCTCGCTACCGCGATGTTGAACGCTTCCTGAGCGACCGTGAGGTCAGCCACGAAGATATCGACTTCGTGGCCAATCGGATCGGCTCCTTTGGCGAAGATAATCGCGCTGGCATTCCGCGCACGCTCCATCGTATCTCCGCAATTCGCAATCGCGCCGGGCGTGTGATCGGGCTGACATGCCGGGTTGGCCGTGCTGTCTATGGCACAATTGCCATTCTGCGCGATCTGGTTGAATCGGGCAAGAGCGTGCTGATGCTTGGAAAACCAGGTGTCGGCAAAACAACCATGCTGCGCGAAACAGCCCGTGTTCTGGCCGAAGATCTACGCAAGCGTGTCGTGATCGTCGATACATCGAATGAGATCGCTGGCGATGGTGATATTCCCCACGCCGGAATTGGCCGCGCACGCCGGATGCAGGTTCCGCGTCCTTCCGAACAACACAATCTGATGATCGAAGCCGTTGAAAATCATATGCCCGAAGTGATCGTCATTGATGAGATTGGCACCGAGCTTGAAGCAATGGCGGTTCGTACAATTGCTGAACGCGGCGTGCAACTGATCGGAACGGCCCACGGCAATACGATCGATAATCTATTCACCAACCCAACTCTTTCGGATCTAATCGGCGGCATTCAGGCTGTCACACTTGGAGATGAAGAGGCGCGGCGGCGGGGAACACAGAAAACTGTTCTTGAACGCAAGGCACCACCAACGTTCGATATCCTGGTTGAGATCCAAAGCTGGGATCGCGTGGTCGTCTATACCGATGTGGCAAGCGCTGTCGATGCGATGTTACGCGGTGAGGCACCATCGGTCGAAATGCGTTCCCGCAATGCCGATGGCAACATCACTGTCGAGACGGTTGTTCGCAGCAGCGAGGGTGGCAGTGATGTCGTCCCGTATGTGCCCGCCTTTGGCAGTGGCTATGGCGGGAGCGGCGGCGGCAGCTATGGCGGCAATACCAACCGGCGCGGTAATGGCTATAATCAGCGTGAGCGCTCTGGCCCACGCAATTCACAGCCACAGCAAACACGTAGCACTCCATCGGCGATAGCAATTGTTGAAATACCATCACAGATAGCGATAGCACCGGTGAATGGGCGGCCAACCGGCCAGCGTATCTATCCATTTGGCGTCAGCCGTGATCGGCTGGAGAAGGTTATTGCAGAACTGCGTGTGCCAGCAACAATCGTCCGCGATATGAGCGAAGCCACAATGGTGATGACGCTCAAAAACTATTATCGCCAAGGGTCGCAGCGGGTGCGCCAGGCGGAAGAACGCGGCGTGCCCGTGTATGTTCTGCGAAATAACACGACAACCCAGATGGAAAAGCAACTTGCCGATGTCTTTAATCTTGGTGAGACAGACGATGAAGAGGTTTCACTGCCACGCCGCGCCGGCCCAGATGATGATCGCCATCTGACTGATGCCATGCTGGAGACGGAAACGGCAATCACACAGGTTCTGAATGGGGATCGACAGATGGTCGATCTGCAACCACGCAGCAGTTTTGTGCGGCGGCTCCAACATCAGATGGCAGAGCGCTATAATGTACGCTCAGAGAGCCATGGACGAGAGCCAAATCGGCGAGTTAAAATCATTCGCGAACGATAGCCACAGGCTGAAGCCAAAGAATGATGAACCCGTAGCCGCGTGGCTTCAGCCTGTGGTGTGGTGCGAATATAGCAAGAGAGGCAGCAGGGCGAAGTGATGGGAGTGTTCATCACATTCGAAGGAACAGAAGGCAGTGGCAAGAGTACGCAGGCGCGGTTGCTCTATGAGCAGCTGCATGCCCGCCATTATCCCGTCATTCTGGTGCGTGAGCCAGGGGGAACACGGATCGGCGATCTTATCCGCCGGATTGTGCTGGACTTACAACATACCGAAATGGCACCCACGACAGAAACGCTGCTGTTTGCTGCCTCGCGTGCCCAGCTCGTTACGGAAGTCATCCGACCCTATCTTCAACAGGGTGGTATCGTTCTGTGTGACCGCTATGCCGACTCGACCTATGCCTACCAGGGCTATGGTCTTGGCCGTGATATTGACGAACTGCGGGCCATCACCGCTGCCGCAACCAGCGGATTACGCCCAGATATGACGATCTATCTTGATCTGAGCGCAGAAGAAGGCCTTGAGCGCAAGCGGCGAAAACGGCAGGAGCGGCCACGCTGGCAGGGCGAATCATCTGCACCGCCAACAGAACTGCGTACTGCTCCAATTGAATGGAACCGTCTTGATGCCCGCGAACTCGCCTATCATCAGCGAGTTGAGGCTGGCTATCGCGAATTGATCGCCAATGATCCCGATCGCTGGCATCGGTTTGATGCCCGTCAACCAATTGTAGCGCTCTCAGAGCATATTCTGGCAGAAATCGAGCCTGCACTGAGCCAGATACGGCAATTCGCCCCAGAACCATAAGCCCGCACCAACGACAGAAGGAGCAACACGATGAAGCTGGTTATTGCAGTCGTCCAACGGCAGGATGCTGGGGAATTGCTGGAAGCACTCACCTCGCATGGGCATCGGGTCACGCGGATAAGTAGTGAAGGTGGGTTTCTACGCGAGGGTAATGTTACGCTGCTGATCGCTATTCAGGATCACGAGACCGATCCAGTGCTCAAGGATATCCGCGAACACTGCTATACCCGCACGCGTTATGTGTCCCCCTTACCACCAGTCGCCGAATCTGGGGAATTCTATCCACCAGCCCCCATCGAAGTTCAAGTCGGCGGTGCAACGGTCTTCGTGCTGAAGGCTGCTGGCATTGAACGATTACTCGCATAAAGAAAGCGGTTATTTTGGATATACAAAGCCTGATTACGAACCTCGTTCCGATTATTACTGCTATTGGCTGGCTGCTTGGCACATATATTGTGCTGCTATGGGCCGCTTCTGTATTATGGACCTACCGCGACATTCATGATCGCAGCGAGAATGTGCTTGTACAGGTGCTGGCAGTCTCCCTAGCCCTGATTCTGCCATTTGCCGGTGTGATACTGCATCTCATTCTGCGCCCACGCCAGACGCTTGCTGAACTCTATGAGCGCCGCCTGGAAGAAGAGTATCTACGGCGCGACATGGACGAAAAGTATACATGCCCACATTGCCAACGCAGCATTGAACCTGATTTTGTTGTCTGCCCACATTGCCATACCGCCCTGCGCCGCCGCTGTAATGTGTGCGATAAAGTCATTGATCTTACCTGGTCGATCTGCCCCTATTGCGCCGATGATGGCACAGGCGGGCTTATTCGGGGGAGCCTCCGCCGAACACAGGATCAGGCGCAGATTGAATTGTATGAGCGCTGAGAGCGGATCAACCCTAGTCGCAGGCTGAAGCCTGCGGTAGGTGGGAATAACAATACCGGATCTTTACCATGCACACAACCATGCGCTCGCTTGCTATTCTCTTTACACTTCTGCTCGTTACGGCATGCGGGCCAGAAGCCCCTGCGCGCCTTGGCCAGCTAGATCCGCCACAATCCCTGCCCGGCACTACCGCACTCATTCAGCCTAACACAACCCCGCTGCTCTCCGAGCAGATGCCAAATGCACGCGCCCAGGGCGATCCACGCGCCCCAATTGTTGTCATCGAATATAGCGATTACCAGTGCCCCTACTGCCTACAATTTTTCCGCGAGGCCGAACCGCAGATCGAAGAACAATATATCAAAACCGGCAAAGTGTATGTTATTTTCCGCGATCTGCCACTGACATCGATCCACCCTGGTGCGCTGCAAGCCGCACACGCCGCCAACTGCGCCGCAGAACAGGGCCACTTCTGGGAGATGCACAACCGCCTGTTCAACGGTCAGGCAACCCGCGAATGGGGCACTGGCGATGCAAGCGATCTCACAACATTTGTACGCTATGCGGATGAACTTAAACTGGATAGTGCTGGATTGCAGCGCTGCATTGAAACAGGCCGTCATGCCACGCAGATTCAGGCCGATGTACGCGCTGCGACGGACAAAGGCATCAATAGCACACCAGCATTTCTTGTCAATGGGCAGTTGCTGCTTGGTGCTCGCCCATTCGAAAACTGGAAACAAATCTTTGATAACCTGTTATCGCGATGATCGCCCCCATCCCACAGCCGAAACCCCCATTGCTAATTGCCCTCAAAGGAAACCCAGGCTCTGGCAAGAGTGTTGTCGGGCGTGCGCTTGGTCGCCATCTTGGCATTCCAGTGATCGACAAAGACGACATCAAGGATATTCTTGATGGCCATTGCACCGATCCAGGTGGGTTGGCCTACACGACCATGTTCAATATTGCGCGGCGGCAACTCCTCCAAGGGTTGAGCGTCATCTGTGATAGCCCGCTTAGTGAACCAGTTGGCTATACAGCTGCTGCATGTGTGGCCCATGATACAACCGCACGCTTGGTTGTGATTGAGTGCTTTTGCTCATCACAGGGCGAATGGCAGCGCCGGATCGAGCAGCGCAGCGCTCTACGCCTACCAGCTCATCATGTCACGAGTTGGTCACATCTCGAAGATCACCTGCAACGGAGAAACCAGATCTCAAATTATCCGATTGGCGAACCGTATCTCCTTGTCGATACCATCGCCCCCCTCGATGAGGTTGTTCGCCGCATCCTGGCCTGGATCGAACAGAGCACGACTTCCTAACCAATCAATAGATCATATAGTTGGCGTTGCCGCTCAATGGCACCCTGGTATACGGCATAATGCTCCAGATTGGGCATAATGATTGCACCATCATTGGCTGGCAGTGTTGCCACATCAGTGATGGCACCGATGGCCTCTAGGGCCAGCAATGCCGCGCCACGGCTGGTTGCTTCGGGCTCCTGCGAGAGAATCAGCGCTCGCCCAAGCACATCCGCGACAATCTGTGTCCACGCCGCAGATTGATGCAACCCGCCACCGCTCACAACAATCTGAGCCTGTTCGGTGCCCGCCAACAAACGTTCCGCGATTAATGCGAAGCGATACGCAACCCCTTCGAGGCTGGCGCGCAGGATCTCAATCGGTGTAGTTGCCATCGTCATCCCAGTAATACTGGCCTTGGCATTGCCTGCCCAACCAGGGCTACGTTCGCCAGCCCATAATGGCAATATCGTCAGGCCGTGTGCATCAGGCAGCATGTGTGTAAGGCTCTGCTCGACTTCTTGTGGTTCTGGAAGTTGTAGTGTGCGCCGCAACCAGGCATACACATTGCCACCCTCACTCGTGGCCCCACCAACCAATGCACGCTGAGCATCAACCCGATAACACCACAATCCTGCTGGTACATCCGCTACGATGTTCCGTACAATTCGCAAAGCCCCTGTCGTCCCAACCGTCAACGCAACCCGATCTGGTGAAGCACAGCCACTGCCAATATTTGCAGCAGCTCCATCGCCAATGGCTGGAAACCACGGCACATCTCGTAATGTCGGCCAGCGTGATCCAAATGGCTCGCGCAGCCCATGGATCGGATCGCTGGTGTTGGCTAATGGCGAGAATTGTTTCTGCTCAACACCAAGATCGTCCAACAATGGCGTATCCCAAACAAGCCGGGTTCGGTCGAGCATGCCCGTCCAGGAAGCTGGGGAAAGGCCAGCGCGGCAGGTGCCAAACAGTCGTAGTTCAAGATACTCGCCCAACGTTATGAAGCGAGCTGCCATACGCCAGACATCTGGTTGAGTGCGCTTCAGCCAAGCCAATCGCGCTGGCCAGTAGGATGTCCGCAATAGGCAACCAGTGCGCTGATGAATCAGTGGCTCATCAAGCGTCTGGCGCAGGTGCGCTGCATCGGCATCATTGCGCGTATCTGCGTAGCCTATCAATGGCGTAAGTGGCCGCCCATTGTCATCAATTGCAATAAAATTCGAGACAAGCGTATCGATCGCAACGGCACCAATTGCGCCAGCAAGCGGGCCAGCATCGGCCAACAGTTCGTCAATACAGCGAAAGACACGCTCAAGTGCAGCATCTGGATCATCCACCGATGTGCCATCGGGGCCGGCATGCAGTTCATATGCTTCACGTACCCCGAACTGCGCCACTGCATGTCCATAGACATCAAACAGCATCGTGCGAACCGATGAACTGCCGATATCAATCGTCAGAACCAATGGCCCTTCAACACCAGACGCCATCGTCACAGGCATGCCAGCATCCTCTCGAAAATAAACCATTTTTTGACTTTCATCCGGAGTATGGTATGATCCGGGCGTGTTGTAGCCATCTTCATTTGATGGATGGTACCGGCGCGATATATCGCGCCGGTGCGGCTTGTAACCCTATTGATGGATCGCTCCGGCGCAACCGCGTTGTTGCTATGCTATACCTACCGCGAATGTGAAAAGGATCAATACATGGCCCGCATTCTACTGACCGGCTTTGAACCATTTGGCAGCGCCCTGGTGAACCCATCGCAGCAGCTTGTACAACATCTCGCGCACGATGGCATTGCTGGTGCCGAGATCATCACAGCTATTCTGCCAGTCGCTGCACGCCATGTCCCACAGCAGATTCAGCAACTACTCATCGAACATCAGCCGGATTGGTGCATCATGTTGGGGCTTGCCGAAGGCCGCGCACAGATTTCATTCGAACGTATTGCAATCAATCTGGCCGATTTCCGCATCACCGATAATGCCGGAGATCAACTGATCGATGCACCAATTGTGTCGAATGGGCCAGCAGCCTATTTCAGCACATTGCCTATGCGTGCAATGCAGGAAGCCTGTATTGCGGTTGGAACGCCAGCAGAGCTATCACTCAGCGCCGGAGCATATCTCTGCAATCTGATCTTCTATACTGCCCGCCATGCCTGTGAGACACTCGGCCTCGCAACTCGTGCTGGGTTCATTCATGTGCCGGCCACACCTGAATTGGCAGCACAATCTGCTCGTGCAATTCCCTCAATGTCACTCAACACAATGGTCGTTGGCCTCCAGGCTGCGCTGGGTGTGCTTGTGAATGAATTGGCCACAGCCTGAGAGTTTCAAACATGCAGTATTCCCCTTCTCCCTGGCAATCGGAGAAGGGGCAGGGGATGAGGGCGATACTCAATACGCCCGTGCAAAAATGACCTGTTGGGTCGCCTCTTTGCCTGTATACACACATGTTCCAGGCACGCCAGATTGATCGAGCGGAATACAGCGAATAGTCGCACGGGTCTCATCCTGGATTCGTTTCTCGTCCTCATCCGATCCAGCCCAATAGCAGCGTGCAAACCCGCGTTCAACCTGCTGTTTCAATTCCTCATAGCTGTTGACATCGGCAGTTCGTTCGGCACGGAAAGCCAATGCGCGGTCGTACAGCGCTTGCTGTATCTCAGCGAGCAATGCCTCTAGCCGCTCGGTTAGACCTTCCTGCGGAACGAACGATTTGCCAGCTTTCCCAGGCACATCGCGGCGGGCAACGGCAACGCTACCCTTCTCAACATCCTTCGGCCCAACCTCAACCCGAATTGGAATACCCTTCAGCTCCCATTCATTGAATTTATAGCCAGGCGTCAGATTATCCCGATCATCGATCTTGAAGCGCAAACGGCCCTTCCAACCAGCAGTAATCCGATCAATCGCATCCATCACCAAACGGCGTTCGGTGTCGTTCTTGCAAATCGGCACGACCACAACCTGGGTTGGTGCAAGACGCGGCGGAATAACCAGGCCCTCATCATCAGAATGGGCCATAATCAGTGCGCCAATCAGGCGTGTGCTCACACCCCAGCTCGTCGTCCAGGCGTGTTGAACCGTATTATTCTGGTCGGTATAGGTGATATTAAAGGCTTTGGCAAAGTTCTGGCCGAGATTATGTGAAGTTCCTGCCTGAAGCGCACGGCCATCCTGCATCATTGCTTCGATACAGTAGGAGCGCAGCGCACCGGGGAACTTCTCTTTTTCGGTTTTGAGGCCACGAATGACTGGCACAGCCAACTCTTTTTCAACAAAGTCGGCATAGATGTCATGCAGAACGAGAAGTGTCTCGCGTTCGGCATCGGCTTCATCGACATGGACGGTATGGCCTTCTTGCCAGAGGAATTCGGCAGTGCGCAGGAATGGCCGGGTGCGCATCTCCCATCGCACCACATTCGCCCACTGATTGATCAGCAGCGGCAGATCGCGCCAGCTCCGAATCCACTTCGCATAGAAGTAACCAATAATCGTTTCCGATGTAGGCCGAATCACATATGGCTCGGCCAATTCCTCGCCACCACCACGTGTGACCTCAGCAACCTCAGGAGCAAAGCCTTCGACATGCTCGGCTTCGCGCATCAGGAAGCTCTTCGGAATGAGCAATGGGAAGTAGGCATTCACATGGCCGGTTGCTTTAATCCGCTGGTCAAGGCCGCTCTGGATGCCCTCCCAGATCGCATAGCCAGTTGGCTTGAACACAATACAGCCACGAACAACTTCGGCATAGTCGGCCAGATCGGCATTCTTGACGATGTCGAGATACCACTGTGAATAATCTTTTTCCCGCGGAGTAATTCCCTCTTTTGGCATATCGTTATTTCCTCAACAGGTGGGGCTTAGGGCACTCAAGATGGATGATTGTACCATAGCACGTGTATCATTATTACTGCCTATTATCACTGCCTATTATCACTACATATATGATTGTATCGCCGCCACTTCCGCACGTGCAATCTCGAGGCGCAATGCCCATTCGCGAACATCTAGATCAAGGCGTTCCATCCATGCTGCTAATCCACCCAGTGCCTCAACCTGATCGCCGAAACGGTCGGGGGTTTCAAATTCCATCCCTTCCGTCTCGAAGTAACCAAGCGAGTAGGCTTCCGTTCGCATCAAAAACAGCGGCCAAGCGGTATCGGTACCAACACTATCCTCCACGCATCCGCTCACAATTGCTTGCGCCGCACGCCGGCTGAGGCCACGGGCAGCAGCAGTAACATCCCATGCCTGACCGCTCACCTGGGCGAACACCTGGTTCACAATTGCCTCTGTATCACGCTGGGTGCGTGGGTGTGTTGCAAAGGCTCGCGCTGTCCGCCCAATCACCGTGAAATCATGTTCCGGAATACGCAGCACACAGCGAGCAAGCTCAGCAGGCTGATATTCGGCCCAGTGTAGCATCCGATCCAGATCACAAAACAGCACGAAATCCGAATCCAGTTCTAGCGCAAACTCAACGGCTCCTCGGCGAGCCTGGCCAAGCAACAAATGCCCGGCTGGAGGCGCTTGTCGAACATGTACACCTGACTGTACAAGCAGATCCAACCCTCGTTGATCGGTCACATCGGTTGCATGCACCGCAATTCCAGAAAAATGTTCCAGCAGAATCGGCAGCATGCGCGCCGTCTGATCGAGCAAGCGTCCATCTGGATCGTGGTGTGTTGCGGCAAGGACACAAGGTATCATAGGCTCTCTTATGGCTTCATTCGGATCAAACCGTGAGAAGAAGTTTCTACAATCTGTATAATCTGCGTAATCTGCGAACAAACATGTTTCCTTCGATGGTAAATGATGTGAATCAATCGGGCAAGCGCACCCAATCCTGTTCCAGAACAACCAGGCCATCGCGAACTAATCCAGCAAGCAGATCACGCAGCCAGCTATCATCAGCATCGGTGTATGTTTCTTTGAGAAGTGGGCCAAGGCTACTGAATGTGAGCCCATCTGGAACACGCCTCAATACATCAACAACCCGCCCACGATAGAAGCGCGAGGATCCAGCATATGGTGTCTCGCGTTTTTCGGCAACTCGTTTCAACGGGCGTCGAGCGGGTTCACCAGCCAGGAATAGATCCAATGCCTGCGTATCGGCCTGTTGGCGAGCAGCATAATCAAGGCACATATCACAAAGCGGGCAGCGCCAACACGCAGGCGTTGCCGCCGTACAGATCAGCGCACCAAGCTCCATGATCGCCTGGTTCCACAGCCAGCCTTGCCCAGGCGGAATGATCGACTGTGCAACGCCAACGAGTTCACGCTCGGATGGCGCTGCATCAGCAGCAACAAGCAACCGCCGCACAACCCGCCGAATATTGGTATCCAGAAAAGCAACATCCTGCTCAAAGGCGAAGCAGGCAATTGCACCAGCTGTGTATGGGCCAATTCCTGGCAGATCAAGCAAGACAGCCACAGCTTGTGGAAACCGCCCTGCATGCTGTTCCAGCACAGCCCGTGCGGCCCGTTGCATATTGACAGCTCGGCGATTATAGCCCAACCCAGCCCAGGCCCGAATAACCTCAGCAGTTGGCGCAGCCGCCAATGACTCCAATGTAGGAAATTGCTCAAGAAAGGCATGGTACTTTGGAATAACACGGTCAACTTGCGTCTGCTGAAGCATGATTTCCGAAACCATGATCCGATAGGGATCGCGCGTATGACGCCAGGGCAGATCGCGGGCATGCGCAGCAAACCAGCGGAGCAACGCCACCTGAATAGCAGAGCGATGGGTGCTCTGATGATCATATGATACTTGCACAACACTTCATCTTTCGCGTCTGGTGCCGAATCATTACTTCTGAGTGGCACAAATAAGGCGCGAATGCATCGTCATGCATTCACGCCTTATGTATACCCATCGCCACTGGTATGAGCAATTAATCTTCGCTACGCTGCAGAATCACGTCAAGCAATTCGAGCAGTACCGATTTTACACTATCGCGATCATTGGCGCGGCAGGGCAATACCTTGATCTGCGGTGGTAGGCGCAATGCAAGGCGCAGTTCATCGGGTGCCCAAGCATTGGGTTTATCCTGCTTATTGGCAGCCACGACATACGGCGTATCGCGATAGGAAATAAAGAAATCAATAATTCGGTTTGTCTCGCGGAATGTCTCTGGGCGAGTGCTATCAACCAAAATGACGAGGCCAAGCATACCTTCAGACAGAATCTCCCACATGAAATCGAAGCGTTTCTGCCCTGGGGTACCAAATAGATGCAGAACAAGATCATCGGAGATCGCGATACGACCAAAGTCCATCGCAACCGTCGTCTCTTTCTTGATCAGCTTCGTGTCGTCAGTCGCACGGCGCTCCGTCGAGACAACCTCGATTTCGCTAATGCTTTTGATAAACTCGGTCTTACCCGCGTTTACCGCGCCACTGATCACCATCTTGACCGTTTGCACACCGCCTCTACGCTGCGGTGCCGCACCCTGCGGATCAAATGTCATAGTCGTCGCCTCAGGCTAGTGGTGGACAGCGCCACACTCCAATTGGATCACGCCGCGTTACATACCACGGATGCGATTGATGATACGTGAGACCAAACTCTTCTTGACACGCGGAGCTTCCTGGATTGGACGGCCCGCCGCATCGATAGGAATTGGCCGCGGTTTTTTCAATACATCAACCAAACCTGCCGTCAGGAACCCATAGACAATGCGGCAAACGTCGAAATCGCTCATATTCGTCTTCTGGGCAATCTCGGAAAGGGTATCCTTGCCATTGATCCGTGCGAAAATACGCCATTCTTCAGCAGCCAGATTAATACCCTTGGCCTTCTCACCTGGTTGCTCAACAAACCGAACAATCATATCGGTACTGGGAATGCGATCTTTGATCCGCCCCCACTCATCGATGCGCCGAACCCCCTCCATAATCAGGTGCTCAACAGCCAATGGTGTCGGCATAACCAGGGCCTCAGTTTCGGGGCGCTGGTTCTGTTCAAAGCGAAAATCGCCCTCTGGCCAACCGAATAGTGTATAGACCGATTCCTCGATATGCTGCTGAAGCAACTGTTGCAGGTCATCCCGCGAGATATAATTGAGCTGGATCAGAACCTGACCAATATGGGTTCCACCATTGCTGCGCTGTGCTTGAATAGCATGTTGAGATTGCTGCGGCGTGAGTTTCCCCTTAGCAATCAGCAAATCTGCGACTGGTGCAGCAATATTATTACGAGTAGCCGTAACCAATTTGCCTTTATCGAAATAGAGCGATGCCGTGTCGCCACCCCGAGTCAGATGCAGACATCCCGTTTTGTAGCCTCGGTCCACCAGATAAAGAAAGTCAGAGAGACCGAAATCACGAATATTCCCGACGAGCGCCATGGTGTTCCTCCGCTCAGGGCGCGCTGCTTCGTCGCCCGGCCGGTGCTGTATCACCAGCCTGCGGCACCCATCCAAACCAGAAGTTTATTGTGTGGAAACGTTTGATACATCAGGTAAATGCCGACCGAGGAGCAATTGTATTATACTCCTTAACTATCATACCACGGAGATCAGTAGGCTACAATAGGGAAGCGGTACCGTTCTCAGGTAGGACTATTGCAGAGCAACTCAATGCCGCCGAATACACATGCTACATTCGATCAGGCTTAATCACGGTGAGCCAAATACGAAACGGCTGCCCGTACACCAGCCAGAAGGCCAGAGGCACGAATAATTGGGGCGACAACTTGTTCAGCGACATAGCCAGTGGTTGTGCTGACAGCACTGCTCGTTTCTTGCACTCGGCCAGCAATTGCCTGCGTTTGATCAATCAATTGATCAACCTTGACGGTCAGTGAGTCAACACGGGGCAGCAGCGATAGGCGCGCAGCGCGATCCACCGCTCGTACGGCATACAGCATGGCGAAAAGCAGCGCTACCGTCAGAATCGTACCGATCAACTGAAAGAGCGCCAAAATAATCACAGCGACATCACGAGTAGCGATCCGAAAGTCGGGCAACCAATAGAGCACCCCGATAAAGACAATCGCAAGGATGCTGACGATGGCTAGGCCGATGCCGATCCACTTGCCCACGGCACACTCCTTGACAGCAACATCACGCCGTGCAACACACACGGCGACCTACACTCTTGTGTTGCGGCAGTCGGTGATTATATCATACACGCAGTCGTGAGGCAATGAACATCAGCCCCCAAGCACCTAAAATCGCTTCCACTACTGGCACCCCTGCTGGTACAACCATCGGGAAGGGGAGCGGCAGGCGTACGCCAATGGCATAGGCAATCAGGCATCCCGCGCAGGCTGCAAGCCAAAAAACACCCAACTGCAACCAGTGCCTGCCCCACAGTACATGGGCCAGCGCAGCGCTAGCAGTCGCAATCAATAGCAACAGCAATGGAGCAGG
>Ga0163144_10002807_pt1 | contig 39860 bp, 49 predicted proteins | sample OliLak19BULKMAT1_FD_123175 | JGI IMG/M metagenome (GOLD analysis project Ga0163144, IMG submission 123175) | Freshwater microbial mat bacterial communities from Lake Vanda, McMurdo Dry Valleys, Antarctica - Oligotrophic Lake LV.19.BULKMAT1 | ecosystem: Environmental > Aquatic > Freshwater >...
CTCTAGGGCCGACATGGTTACGAGTCGTCGGCCGTAGCGGATAGCCTTTCCGTCAAGTTCCGCCGCGTTAGCGACGGCCCACATGACCAGGCTCAGGACGATTCGGTAGGGCGGCCAGCCACCTCTGTGATCAGGGCTTCCACCACCTTGTTCAACTCATCCATCTCGATCACGGGCTGGGCCGTGCGGAGGTAATGCTCGACGGCCGCAACATCATCGGAATGGACGGCGGCGTGGAGGAACTGACGGACGGCCCGAAGCTGTTCCCCCTGAGTGGCAGCAGGATCCGAAGCAAGGCCGAGATCAAGCAAGATGATGCCGGGGAGTTGGTTCACCAGGCGGAACTCCTTGTCCCGGATGGTGATGTTGCGGACGGCCTCATCAGCCTCGGCCGTTTCCTCAGCCTTCATCGCCTTGTAGGCGGAAGTGGAGACCGCCTGATCCGGGGCCTCACTCACCTCAACCTCGTTGGGGGCCATGGCGTTGGCGGTGGTCACGACGACGGGCTGGGAAGAAGTATCACTCATGGGGCCTATTCTCCATCTTGGAATCGGTTGGTGTCAACTATACCCAATACTTACCTGTACGGGCGCATGGCCACCAGGAGAGCTTTCCAGAGGAATGGGTTGGGCTTGTTGCCGGGATGATTGACCGATTGGACGGCCACGATCTTGCCGCCCTTGCCGGGGAAGGTCAATAGTTTCGGCGGCCTAGCCGTGATCTTGTGAGGCTTGGCCCCCTGATGTACGAAAGTGGCGTAGCTGGTAACGGCCCCTACTTGCATCTCCAGGTTGATCCCTGGCCATAGGGTGATGCGGAGGTTGGCCTTGAGGTAGCCGGGAGGGTGATCCTTGCTGAAGCGCGACCTTTCAACAGGGACCGTCTTATGAGCCTCCCGGAGAGTATGGTTGCCGATCTTCTGTATCGTCTGGCCAACGAAGCCATTGGGAGACTTCAGCATGGCTGTGATGGCACCCTGATTCGGGACGAAGGTGACATTCGAAGCCATCAGGGGGGCGGGGCTCCAACCCAGCATTCATCAAGCTCCACTGTGTAGGTGAAGTCCCATCCAGCGCAGCCGCCATGAGGTCCATAGGGGGTGATGTCGCCATAGGCCACCTCTTGGCAGTCCTGGTCGCTAGGGAAGATCAGCCCATTGCAGGCCGCTGACGTGAAACAGCACCGGAACACCTGAACATCGATCAAGAGGTTCTCGGCCGCGGCCTGCATCACTGAGGCGGCAGGGAAAGGGTTGAAGGCGTCATCGATCAGCGTGGGGAAACAGGGGCGCACCAGGCGAATGTTGATATCGGCCACGCCACCCACGTCGCCACATCGAGCCCAGACCTTCTCGCCGGTCACGTAGGCAGCGTTTTGGAATCCGATTCGAGGACGGATTCTGTCTAGCCAGATGGCCAAGAAGTCACAGCAATCATCAGGCGGGGTGTTGTGGCTGATGTAGCAGTCCTTCGGAACGCCATTGGGCGTCTCGGCCAAGCAGGCGCACCCCACGTCCAGCATGGTCTGGAGGAGATCGTTGATAGAGCCTGGATTCAGGACAGACATGGTTACCCCGAGAAGGTCGTGTTGCCGGACCTTTTATCCGGGCGATGGACCCGTGACCGGCGCTTCAGCTTAGAGGGGTTCACGCTGTTGAGCCAGATGTCCACTTCGTAGATTCCCGTTTCACCCTTAGCGATGAACTCTAGGGGATCGGCAAAGCTCATGGTCACGTCTTGGCGGGTGATCTGCTTCAACCGCTGGGGGAGACAGTTGTCGGCGCCGCATCGGTTCTTGGCAATCTCGCAGGCGAAGATGGAGGCCGCCATGCGCCCTTCTAGGGGGACCGGCTTGCCATAGTCATAGGTGATGGTCCAGGTCCCTGGATCCCCCGGCTCACCCGTAAGGTCATTGGTACATGGCCAGCCCTGGCCATCGACGCGGCATACGCGGCGGTAGGCCTCAATCTTGTAGGCAGTGGCAGGAAGAAGGACTCCATCAACCCAGATGGCCACGATGTCATTGACGGTGGCAGGGAGATCGATACAGGGGAGGTGGCACTTCTTAGAGCATCGACCGATGTTGACGAACCCGGTCCCGAAGCCGTTGGCCACGGGGTAGGCCGGGTAGTTGTTGAAGGCCCACCACCAATCTGAGCCCACGAGGGAATCCCACAGGCCAGAGCAGCACCCACAGTTGTCCCCGCGACAGTTGTGAACGGCGAACCCGTTGGCCAAGAAGGAATGGTCTTCTTCGACCTCGATATCATAGACGGGGACAGAAAGCCCCGACGCTTCCATCTTCTTGACGCGTGACCAGACGTGTTCATTGTCGGTCCACGTGTACTTGGTCTCTCCTTCAAACCATCCAACCGTGAATGACGGCTTGACGCTTACGGAGCGGCCCTGGATTTCACCCTTAGGCGCCTTGCATCTCGACAAGGTAGATGAGAAGCCAAGACTTGTCACGAGAACCCTGAGGCTAATCGCCATTCGTTCACTGACTGTAGAGATTCTGGATTCGACACGCTTGCCTTGATATCGTTCACAACCATCAGCGGAAAGATAGCCAGCGAGGAAGGAACGACGCACATCTTCTGGCGCCCCAAACATCCACCCAGGGATGTCCTTCTCGGACGCTCCTGAACCAAAGTTCAACGTCAGCCACTCTCGTAGTGGTCCGTCCTGGGTATGGAATCGAACGGTAGTCTTCTGCTCGCGCTCCTTCCATCTCATGTCTGTTGTAGCAAGGGCCGAGGCCAGTTCATCTCGTTCGTGCTTTCCACAACGGATGAAGACAGAGTTGGCGTTGTGGTTTGGGTTATCAAGGTCTCCCTGAACCCAGCCATCGCCAAGCCAGCGACCCACCATCCACCAGAAAGACTGGTCGTCTGGGTCCGTCCCCAAAGGTACTCGCAGTTCGGCTGTTTCAATGGAGCGAGGGGTGGCCCAGGCGTTTCCGACCATAGACCTGGCCTCAGCCCATTCTGGCTGGCCTAGCTTTACCTCGCGCTCTGACCAATTGAACGGCTTGATCTCACGTGACCAGAACCTATGGTCGGCAGTCGAGCTAACTGAGCCACCTTGACCCGACAGCTTGAACGTCTCCTCAATACCCGTTTGGCCAGATCGTGTGACCTTACGCCAACGCCCGCGATGAGTTAGAACTACGTCTCCTGGTTCGATATCTTCGATTGGCCGCTGGCCGCCGATTGTCGTGACCATTGTTCCTGCTGGGAAGCATGGCCAAATGGTCCGCTCACACTCACCGGGGAATTGACGGCCAGAGAGGCGATAGAGGATGGCTGAAGCAAACTGAATGGCCACGGTCAGGTCATAGGCTGGATCCAGGCCGTTACAGCAGAGACGAACCTCCTCGGGGGTCGTCCAGGGCTCGCAAGGGATTTCGACGGGGGGAGCAGCCATACCCTAAAGACTACTCCTGAATCTGGCTCGCTAGAGTTTTGCCCTAAGGGCCAGGAGAGCCCCCCAGGAGACCGCTGGCGGCCCTAGAGCCCCCAAAACGCACAGAGGACACCTCTTTGGCAGGGGTACCCCTCTGTGGTCAGAGAGCTTCGTGTTCCTGGTCGCCCTATCCAGCGACAGGGAGCCATTCCTCCCAGGCTGGCTCCAGGTCCCCGATCAGCAACATGAGCCGACGGGTCCCTTCCGGGCGCGTCGGGACAAGGCGGAGCTTCCAGCCGATCTCGTCCAGCAAGCGGTCGTCCTTGGTTTGGTTGCAGGGGTAGCAGCAGGCCACGACGTTCTCCCAGGAGTGGAGACCCCCCCGAGAACGAGGGACGATGTGGTCCATGGTGGAGGCAGCCTTGCCGCAGTAGGCGCAGAGCCCGCCGTCCCGCTTGAGCACTGTCCGTCGAGACAGGTAGGCCTTGCGGAAGTGGGGGATGTTGACGTACCGCACCAGCCGGATGACAGAGGGCATCGGCATCTCTCGGGTGGCCGAGTGGACCACCCGGTCCTCGTAGGACGAAACGACCTCAGCCTTTTCCAGCAACACCAGAACCACGGCGCGCTTGAAGGAGACCACGCAAATGGGCTCGTAGGAGGCGTTAAGGAGGAGCACCGAAGTTTCCATAGAGGGGATCATATATCAACCACCTGACAGTGTGAACAGATAACGCGAAAGACCCCCCTAGCGGGGGGCCTTCCACATTGGTCTTGCTGGTCGCGAGTTGGCTCAGGTGCCCGCCGTGACCGGGACGTAGCCGCAGTCATCGATGGGGCTGGGCAGAGCGGCAACGCACTTCCAGGCCAGAGGGCCGCCCGTCTGGATGGCCGTCTGATCCGAGAGGGACCAAATGTCAGCCGTGACGCCAGGAGGAAGGAGGGGGTTGGGGTTGCCAGGGGCAATCCCGGTGGGGACGGCCAGAGGATTGCCGCCAGCAGGGACGTAGGCCGGGAAGGTCCCGTCCGGGTAGCTGGGGAACCACAGAGGGTTGTTCTCGGCGTAGCCCTTGAGGGTGACCTCAAGCGCATCCATCGTGAAGTTGAAGTTGCCGGAAATCTCCCAATTGATCGTGCGGGGCAGGACCCACTGCACGTAGAGGTTCTCGACGGTTCCAGCGACGTTGCAGACGCCCTTGTCGGCGTTCTTGCTCCAGACCTCAAGGGCCTTGGAGTTCTCGCAGGGACCCGACTTCGAGTCACGCAAGACCATGCCGTTGAAACCACCGGCGCCGTCGCTGAGCAGCGTGGCGCCAATGAGCATCTCGATGACGGGGAGCGGGATGCCACAGAGCTTCAACTCAACGTCGAAGCCCTTCAGGCGGTCGCAGTCCTTGTCGCGGATGCAGATGTCACCACAGGCGTTCTTCGTGGTGATGTCGTTGCCGCCTTCGATGTCAGGCGAGAGGTTCAGTTCCATGAACCCATTCGACTGAATGCGGCTGTTGGGGACCAAGGGATCCAGCGCTACGTCACACTCGTTTTGACGAGTGATCCGCATGGCGCAGGCCTTGATGGACTTGGGGCAGCAAATTGCCATGTCGTTCAGCCCTCCTAAGAGCTTGACCAATTAAGGCCATTGTAGATGGCGGTGGTTCCTAAAGGGTCAATCCCCTAGTCGGAGTCTGGCAAGAAGGGTCTTGCGCTCCTTGCCCTTCTTTTCTTTCCAGATCGCTTCTTCACGGCGATCCGAGTCATCTCCGACCCAGGCGACGATTTCATCGATGGTCATGGTGCTGACATCGAGGATTTCTTCGCTTGACTCTGGCTCGGGGGTAACTTCAATGGCGGGCTCCGAAACCACTTCAGGTTCGGGCACCGCAGCGACAGGGGTGGGAGCCTCAATGGGGCCACGGTTCACAGCCGGGTAGCGGCTATGTCGTCCACTCGTAAGCTTGATCATCCGGTCAACTCCCACGCATCAGGGTTTCGCAATCTTAGGGAGTCCAAGAGGATGCCCGTGGGATCGTCGCGTCTGACCTCAACAATAGCCGATCCAGCGGCAACCACGAGATCTACGCCGTAATTCGTATTGCCATCGAGAGTTATGCCCACCTCTTGGGCTACTCCGGTAATCCAGAAGGTCTCGCGGTGTGCCGTCCTATTGGCCAATTCGATCGACACCTTGGCCGAGGATTCCGTCGGGCGAATAGAAGCCTCAATTAGTCCGCTCATGGGCCGGGAGGTGGCGTGAAGATTAGGGCCTGCACTTCGGGTGGGACGCTGAAGCGACCAGAAAGAAGTGAAAGGTATAGGAACCCCTGCATGACCGGCTGGCGCTGATCGTTGGCGTCGTCAAGGGTGAGAACGACAATCCCATCGGAAAACCAATCAGCCACCCCCCCTGTGATGGCGGGTTCATTGGCGTGGTCCGTGATGAAGGAAGTGATGTCGCTCTCGTCGCCATGATCAAGGGAGGCCACGATTTGAGTTATGGCGAGGGTGCCATCACCTCGGGCACGCAACTTGAAGCTGGACTCCATCAGAATTCCTCCACTATCAGAAGATCGTTGTTCCCAGCCTTCGTCTCTACAACAAGTGTGCCGGGGTAATCAAAGATGTAGGGAGCACCTCCAGGGGATGCTGATACCGAGATGTCATTGATAGTGGGGCGACCTTGTCGATTCCCGCCGACGGGAGCAACGATCGTCAGAGTCACCCGCCGTGTGTTCGGATCGGTTATGTATCTGGCGCCGTTGCCATGCAGGGCGGTAATGACAGGCTGGGGGGCGGCGGGAGCGGCGTCCAGGATCGCGGCCGCATGGGCCGAGTAATCGATTTCAGTGCATTCCACGAAACCATCCGGGACGAGATCCACATTATCGGCCGTGATGGCGAGGCTGGCGGGCTCAGCAAACCAGAACTTGGTCATAGTTCCTCCACGACCGTCAGGTCATCTGAAATGAGGTTCGTTCGGATCGTGAACGATGGAAGCGTCCCCCCTGTGGCCAGATCCCCAAGGGTGATCGCCGCCCCACCTTGGCTGGACTGCTGAAACAGGGTCACGCCGTTGAGGGTAGGCCGTGTAGCCACCGTTGCCGAGTTGTTCTCCCAGAGGATCGTGACACGACGGGCGAGCGCCGAAGTGATCCGTTGGGCCGTGGCGACCGGGAACGCTCCAGACACGCGGGTAACGATGATCGAGGCGGTGTTCGTCCCGACTCCACCCGGAATGGATGAACAACGCGAAACCACCCCTACAGGAACGTAAGCGGTGGTTCCATCGACCGTTGTGTCGGTGATGGTTACGACCCCAGCATTGTTGACGGTGTAACTCCGCAAGAACGAGGTAACGTTATCGCAGAGGATCTGGCTGAAGATATCGCGTCGGTTGGTGACTGAGGTGGGACATACCCCGACGGCCCCGATCGGGACGTAGGGGGCGCCTCCCAAGGTGGAATCCGCCACCGAGACGTTCCCCGCCAGGTCTGTGCGGTAGCGCCGCTGGAAGGTGGTGACGGTATCGCATAGGATGACGTATTCGTCATCGAACTGATTCTCCAGTTTGACTATTCCCTCAATGTCGATGGGGTTGCCGCTGGGGTTGGTCACCTCAATGGGCTGGCCGTCGATCGTTACGGAGCAGCGGATGACCGGCCCAAACACCACGTAGGGGATGCCGTCTAGGTCCGTATCCCTAACGGGGATGGTTCCGCTGGGCGAATAGGTGTAGAACCGGACGAAAGGGACATTGGCGGCCCCCGAATCGCAGAGCACCTCCACTGCCAACCGATCCTCGGGGCAGCGCGTTATGATCCCCATGGGGATGTAGGGCAGTCCATCGACGCCGATCAGGGTGATGCCAATGACGGCGCCAGAGGCGTCCCGTCCAATCTGAACTAGGGCAATGCCCGCCACTGATCCATCGGGAAGGATGTCGCAGAGCCAACCCGAAAGGGCGAAGCCAAGGTTGTCGCCAGCATTGCACGCCCCCGTTCCTGGGGGTGGGCTACCGGCAGTGAAGGTACCGGAGGTGAGATCAATCCAACCATCCTCAGTGGTGACGCCATTACAGTTGCGAGTAACCACCACAGCGATGGGGGTGGTGTCGGACAGGCAAAGCCCCACCGTTGCCACAGAAGTGGTCAACTCGGGGTAATCCGTGCAATCTACATTTAGGATGGGAGCGCCTGCCATAGTCTCTATCTTATAACAAGTCGAGGGCTGTCACCGTGTCTGGGCGGGCAGAATGAGCAGCCTGAAGGGCCAGCATGGCATCCAGGAACTCCCAACCAACATAGTCACTCCAGGATGGAGACGGCCGCTCCTTCAGGATTGGAGATGCACTCTGGGATGGGGGCTCTCTGATGACTCATGGTTTCCCCTCCTGTTAGGCGGCACCTACATCAACGAGAACGGCGAAAGAGCAACATCCATCATGAACGGCCGAGGCCACCACTTCACCTCGGTAGGTCACGGTGTTGGTGCGCCGATCCAAGGCCTCCTTCATCTCTTTCGGATAGATCTCCGTCTGGCCCATGCGGATGTTGACCATGCCGGTCGCGTAGGCCCAGGTCTCACCGGGGCCGGGCGGGGGTTGACCGAGAGGGCCTGTGCCGGGGTAGCCAGAACCGTTCACCACGATGTCGCCGCGGGAACGAGTCGTGATCATCTCCACAGGGATGGGAAACTCGTCCATGGGGGAGACCACATAGAGGCCACTCCAGCGTTCCACCAGACCTGTCGTGGCATGGATGAGGCCTCGTCCACCTGAACCACAGTTGGCCAAGGCCTGCTCCAGCATCACCAGGGCCATGGAGGGGGAGACGGCGGTCGGGGCGGCAGCGCCACCCGGATTGAGCACATGGAGATCATCGTTGGGCGTTCCACGCACTAAGGAGATGTTCGAGGGGTTGATGTTGCCCGTCCAGAACTCGTACTCCAGAGCCTTGTGCTTGTTGGCCTCAAGCTGGCGACGAGCGCGCTCCTCGTAGTTCGCGGCCTTGAAGCCGAAGGAGGAGCATGTGTAGGGGGTCTCGATGACGTAAGGCATGTAGGTCTGAGGGGCCTGGAACCCGTCATAGGCCTTCTTGGTCACCTTGGCCCCCACCTCAATGAAGGGAGCGTTGAGCGTCACGGTGCCACTGGCATCTCCGAGGGTCAGACTGATGTCAGTGACAGAGAGGAGGGCTGTCCCAATGGGGAGGCCGTTGTAGACACCATCCCACGAGAGCAGGTAGGTAGTGATTCCGGCGACCGTGGTGGCCGTGACGGTCACATCGCCAGGGGCAATGTTGGACAGTTGCTCAAGAGCAAACTGCACGGCACCCGCAGGGGCGTTGAAGTCCAGAGGCGTGGTGGTCTCGCCGTCGAACGTGATTGACCACGTTCCCCCTTGGGCCACCACAACGATCTCGTCCACCTCGCCGGGGGAGCCACAGGGCGCCCAGGCTTCAGCCTCGATACAGTTCTCGGGCTGGAAAACAAAGCCTGCCTCCCAGCGAGAGGAGGCGGGTTCCTTGATGACGACGGCCGAAGAAAGCAGCGAGTGGAGCGGCGGGGTAGTGGCCGGTGGATCTACAACTTCTTCAGGTGCGATGCCCATGCGGCGATCCCCTCGTGAGATTGGACATTCTATGCAACAGGGCCGGGCAGCCGAAGCCACCCGGCCCTGTCACGTAACGATGGTACTACGAACCCCCTAGAGGGTTGGTAGATCAGGTGTTGCCGCCAGGGCACACCATGGGGATGACGGGCTCAGGAGCCGTGCCATCGGGGCAGAGCGTGGACTCGATGCGGAGTGAGTCCAGACCAACCTTGCAGACCTGGATCCACTGCTCAGCGAACATCTGGAGGTCGTTGGTGCCGTTCAGGATCGAATCCCGGACGATGCCGACATCCAGCGTGCCTGCGTCCAAGCGGACGAAGGTGCCGGGAGCGAACAGGTAGCTGACCACGGTGCTGGGGAACACATCGAGCGGTCCGGCGACCTGGCAAGCCGAGAAGGCCTGTCCGGCACCCGTGGCGCTGTCGTAGTAGTAGCACACGTCCAGGTTGTTCTGGGCGAGGAACCGATCGAAGCCCATCGAGGAATCGGTGCCGAGGAAGTTGAGGCCGAGGGCATGGTCGTTCACCATGTCAACTTCAACGAGTTCCTCAATCCACGAGGGGAGCATGACCTGAAGGGTGGCCGTCGGGGCCATGTGATGGCAACGACGGTACCGGGCAGCCGCAACCGTGAGGTCGAACACGATGCCGCGAGCGGCTCCGTAGGACGACGTGTGGGTCACTGGGGTGCTGGCCGCATCGATGGCATCCAGGTAGAAGATCTCCTTGGTCTCGGTGAAGATGACCGAGAGATCCTTGAGGAAGGACTCAACCTGCTCCGGGAACACCCGGTAGTTGAGGTTGCCGAAGGTCACGCAGCGGGACACAGCGTCCACGCGGCATTCCTGGATGGGGGGACACTCGACGGCCACGCAGGGCTTGTCGGGGGTCGGTCCACCCTGGCTGACGTAGCCAGCAGCATCCTCGGCCTCGGTCGTGACACGAACGCCAGGGGCGGCGTCACGGAAGTCCGGGGGCTGGATGAAGCGGATGCCACCACGAGGGGCCTGAGCCACGGGGAGGCAACGCTCCACGGGGTTCATCTCCTCAGCCATGCGGAAGAAGTCGTAGTTGGGCTCAAGGGGAGCACACACGCCACCGGAGGCAACGAGGGCGGTGCTCTCATTGGTGTAGGAGGCATGGCGGGCGGTCAACCGTGCGAAGGTCGCATAGTTGTCCAACTCGCTGCGGCTCACGACATCATCACCGAACTCGGCAATTGCCGAGGCCAGCGTGACCTTCTCGAAGGTCCCCGTGGGTACGTTGCCCATGGAGATGCGCTTGTCCGTGATCGCCTTGGCGAGGGCAGCCACGTCGATCCGCTGACCTTCGTTGAAGGCACCACCGATGCCACGAGCCGTGAGGCTGGCACCAGCGGGGCCCTCGACGCGAGGGGCAACGGCGGCGGGGCGGCGCTCACGGAGACGTGAGACGGTGGGGCGAGATGAAGTTGCCACCTGGGTTCCCTCCTGGGGGATTTCTTGCTCGACCGCTGCTTCGATGGTGACCTCAATGGCAGCTTCGAATACCTCGGGGGCCTCGACGGCGGCGGAGACAAGAACCTTGTCGCCCTCCGACACATCTTCGGTCTCCTCGGCGTCGGAGGCCACTTCGGCGTCCTCGGCAACGATTTCCTCAACCTCGTCGGTTTCGGTGGGTCCGAACCGCTCAAGTGCGGCGCTCAAGCGGGCATCCCGCTCGACGCCCGCAGCTTCGCGGGTGGAGAGTGCGTCGTTCACACGATCGAACTCGGAGATGAGAGACTCAACCTCAGCAAGGACTACATCGTCGGCACGGGCCTCGTCGGCCAGGCTTTCGACTCGTTCCTTGATCTGAAGGCCAAGCTCCGTGAGTGCCTCATCATTCAGATTGTCAAAATCTGAAGGAATCTGGATCGGCTCGTCCATTAGATTGCCCTCCTATGGGCTGGATTGTCGTTGGCTTGCTGGCACGCAGCCCGGCCACGCCGGTTCTGCTTGTCGCTAACTAGGTTTGCGACCTTCATCCACGGGATGTGGATTGATCCATTACCTAATATACGCACATCAGAGAGTCAATTGTTGAATGGGTCCCATCTAACGGGAAATATCATCCAGATCAACACGGGGGTGCGTGCGCTGCCAGGACCAGATAGCGCCAGAAACAACGCCTTTCCAGTCGGGGTCATGAGACACCACGAGAGCCTTTTTCACGAAAGTCAGGCAGTCGTTACCGTAGACGCTTCGGATCTGATCGAGTTCCTCTACCATGGCGAAGGCCTCTTGGTAGTTGGTGGTCTCGGTGGACGGGTCTTCAAGGGTGAGGCTGCTCATTGTGTTCAACCTTCCTAGGGCGTGTGGTACTGCAATTATACCTACTATCGCCACCCTTTAGCCAGAACTTGATGGTTCTTCGGCCAGGGTCACTCCCAGACGCTCCAATTCCTCGGGCGTCAACGTGGACATATCCACGGGCCGAGGGGCTCCCGGATGGGGCTTTGGGCGCGACCGCTCCACTTCGGCAAACTGCATACCGGCAGGAATTGGGGGAGGGGCTGGGGATGGGATTTGCTGAGAGAGCCGGTCCTGAATGGAGGACGGGGACTCACCCGTGATGGCGCCCAACATGGCAATGGCGCCGCCGATCCAATGGTTGATCGATTCGATTGTCTCCACGTCCATCTTGGTCATGGCCGCTATGAGGTTCTTGCGGGCCTCCACTAACAACTTCCAGGCGCCCTCCTGATTGATAGCCGGAGCCTCTGGGGCCTTTAAGGTCGCTGGCGGTTCTTCTTGTCGGCCTGGGTCCATCCCCACTTCAAGGACGAGTTTCCATGGCTTCATTGTTCCCTCCTCAATTCAACGATGGCGACCTTCAAGGCTTTGGCTAGCCGGGCCGCCACAGGGGGGCTCGGGTCTCGATGGTCATTCTCTATCAAGGATAGGTAACCCTTCGTGATCGATGCCATGTTGGCCAAGTCCTTGATGCTTTGTCCGTTGTTCTCTCTGAGTGTTCGAATTCTTGTTCCATCCACTTGCATGGGACGGACCTCCAATGCACGAAAGCCCCGCACGGGGCGGGGCTTTCGCACGTAGTTGTTGATGGGGGGTGTTACTCCATCCACGGCCACGCCGCAGATTCACCCGCTTCGATGAGGCCGATCATCTTGAAAGCCGTGTCGCTGAAGCCTGCGAACAGGTGGCGACCTGGCTTGTTTCCGATGTTGGCCGTGGCATGCCCACGAAGATCCCAGACGTAGATGCTGGTGTCGGGTAGCTCTTTCACTCCGATACTACTGGGGTGATCTTGCATGTCCGTGAACACCATGATGCGGTCGTAGGGGCCGTTCTTGCGGTACGCATCCATGACTGAGGGCCAGGTGTTGGTGCCGTGTCCCACCCTGCCGATTCCCCGCTTCACATTGTCGATGGTGCGGAGAACCGAGACCTCAGGCTTGAGCCATTCCCAGGTGGTTCCGTAGACGATGACATCGGCGTTCGACCTGGATGCCACCGAAGCGGCGAACAGGGCCGCCACTTCATAGCACTCCACCTGAGACCGCGCCGAGAGCGCAGACTGCATCGAACCTGAGGTATCGATGGCCACCAGCGTCTTGCCTGAGAACTTGGGGATGTTCTTGACCGACTCATCCAGGGCGGTCTCCAGCGTCCCACCAAAGTAGGTTGAACCGGAAGCCTTCCATGCGGAGAAGAAGCGGTAGGGGAACTGACGGCTCTTGGCCACTTCCTCCGGGTCGGACAGCTTGTCGGCCACCGTCCGGAGGACGGCCTTTTCGACCTTGGCCTGCTCGAAGTTGCGGAGGTTCCGCAGGAGGGCCATGTAGCCCATGTTGGGGATGATGGCTTCCCATGCCTCAGAGTCCATGCCCCCAGGAATCCAGCCACCCAGGCGCTCCCAGGTGTAGCCAGCTTCGGCCAACGCCTCGGCGCCGCGTTCCCGCAGCACACCACGGCGCTCACCCTCGGGGAGGGCATCGAGTGCATAGGCGGCCCGCATGAGGCTAAGTTCCTCCGACACCTCCGTCACGTGGTTATGGCGGCGATCCAAGAGATGGCCAAAGAGGGCCGACTGCCACGAAGCGACCGGCTTGGGGTGGGTGAGTTCGATCACGTCACCCATGCGGACACCACGGCTTCCGCCGTCGTACTTCAGGGCAGAGCGTTCGTTGTAGTGGGTGTTGGCAGCGTCAGCGATGCCGCGCTTGACCCCCATGGGGATCTTCTTGCCAAAGCGGTTGAGCCAGTAGCCAAGGAACTCGGCGGGCTCGTCCGGGCGGGAGCAGGCAGACGCCACGATCTGGCGAACGCTGGCGTCGATCTCGGCACCGGCAGCACGGCAGTCCAGGATGGACTTGACGGCCTCGGCGGCGACGACGATGGAAGCCGAACGCATGTTGCATTCGTTGCGAAGGAAGGGCACGAAGCCAGCGATCCAGCGAGGGTCCTCGGCCGCAACGTGGCGGACCAGGGTGCGGAAGCGATCGTCGCGGTCATTTGCCGACTCGTAGAAGGTGGGCTCGCCCACCATGTTGGTCACGGCCAAACTGTAGAGGGCCGTCTTGTCGTCCTTGGCGAACCCGGTGCCACCCTCATGGGTAGTGACTTGGGTCGAACCAACCTTCAGGGGGCTGGTGGGGCGTGTGGCTGGCTTGGTCGTATGGGTTGATCCCGAGAACTTTGACACAGCGGGACTCCTTTTTAGTTGGACGGGCGGGGACAATCGATCTCTTGAACGGCTTTGTGTTGGGCGGTGAGAACAGGCAGAGGTGGGGTGGTTTTTGGAAAGTTTGTAGTTTCGTGGAAGTAACCCACTTCAACACAACACTGCTAGAGGTTGGTGGAGACAACAAGGTCGGACAGGAAGAAAGACGGACGCTCTTTCGTTGAGCTACAGGAAGCCGCTATGGCCGCCAGGTGGGAGTCAAACCCACTCATTCTGTTTGAAGTATCCCGTTCCTACGGAACTCCACCGAGTGGTAGCAACGTGAACTAGGGCGCCCCAGGAGGGGCTTTACAAAGAAGTATCCCGGAGCTACGCATCGTTGCTGAAATTTATGAGTGGCGAGAACTAGGCGATAAGGGAGACAAAAAGCGCTGTGCCAATTAAGCTACGGCCTGACTTTCGTCAGGCCGACGGGATTCGAACCCGCAACTCCTGCTCCAAATGCGAAGTAGCCCTCGTCTACGCAACGCCACTCAAGAGATCGATTGTCAAAGAGCGTTGGAGGCTTGTAAATCTCCGTAGCAATGAGTAAACCTTACCAGAGAGTCATGACGCTGACAGCCCTTTTCGACAGATTTCTCAAAAAACTTTGCCAGGGTCAGAACGGCCCTTCCTCGATCTGCCAGCATTCCAACCCCAGGAACCTCCATCGACCTACGACCTGATTGCGGTCGTCGATGCAGAAGGCCACCTGGAACTCGGGCAGGATCTTGGTGCGGAGGATCTCCTCCTTGATGTCGGCATCCTTACGTTGGTCGCCCGAGGCCCGCATGTGAAGCCGGGCAAAGGTGATGCCCTGGGCATGGAGCCAACGGACGGTGGGCTCGCGATCCTTGTCCTCGCGACCAGAGGTCACGACGATCTGGAAATCGTGCTTGAACATCTTGACGACCTTCACCACGTGGGGGTTGGGTGAATCCTGCTCGCAGGTAGAGGCGTCGTAAGGGGAACGGCCGTTGAGTAGTGCCATGGTTCCATCCATGTCCACGATGATGCACTTGGGAAGGTTCGGGTCCATCTCGACCCGGTTGGCCTCCTGAAGATGATCTCTCCACATGCGGCGAATGACCTTCTCGCCCACGCTGGCTTCACGCTTGACATCACGCTCGATGCACACATCCAGGGGCACATGGGTGAAGTCCTCGATCTGGAAGTCCACTCCCATCTCCCCGGCCACGGAGCGCCAACGCTCAACGACTGACGGAGCCAGGTTGGTGTCATCCACCACGGCGCTGAGGCCCCGCGAGAGAACGTCGCGAACCATGGCCTCCTGGGCGGCGACGATGAACTTCTCGTTGCTCTTGGACCACTTGCCGTTGTCCACCATAGCCCTCAGGTCGTCGCGGTTGACGCGCTTCCACACGCTGGAGGAGTTCTCCAGCAGCTTGCGGGCGAATGTGGACTTTCCCGAGGCCGGGAGCCCCCTGGTGATTGTCAGTCGGTTCATGGCCGAGACAATACCAGGAGGTCCTGACGCTCTATCTCGACTTTCGCACCACGTCGATGGCGGCGATCGAAGCCTCGACGCTACCGAAGTGGGCAAGGACCTTCTCGCCGTGGGCGAGGTAGTAATGACGGCAGGCGGGCTGCTTGGCGTCATGCCAGGCTCCATAGTCCCAATCGCATTGATCCTTGTGGGCGAGACTACAGAAAGTGTGGAGGTGTTCCGCCACCTGTTGGGCGGGCTCCAGCGCTGCCAGACCATCCCGATTGAAGATGAGAGCAGCGAGTTCGGCTTGCTTCTTCTCGATCACCTTATCGATGTGGTTCATGGCTGTTCCTTTCTGTTGGGGCGGCCCCCGTCAATCAGAGTTCTTCGCTCTGGTTGACGAAGGGCCGGGAGTATTCAGGCTTGACCTGCTGCCACAGGGCATCTTCGATGGACTTACCATCAAGTAGCTTGAATAGGAACCCCGAGTTGGGGCTCCGCTTGGCTTGGTCGGCAAACTTCTTCCGGCTCTCCGTCCCCACGTCGGCCACGAGGCGCAGAAACTCCATACGGACCTCGTTTTCCAAAGCGTTGCGCTGGCGGATGAGTTCCACCTGAGTTGACTTCACCCAGGCGTAGAACTCGTCAGGCACGTTGTCGAGGATCTCCGTGAGGTTCCCCCGAGAGAGAGCCTCCCAGATGATCTTGGTGGAGCAGTTGGTGATGATGCGGTGCAGCCGGACGTAATCCGGGTGCTTGATCTTCACGCGGAAGCTCACTTCACCCGGCCGGTACCAAACGGCAACGACGCCTTCATCGGTGGCCTTGTCGTTGCCCGTGGCGAAGCGATGAGCCTCATCGATGTTGTTGATGCCGTGGTGAACATCCACCTTGAGGCCGGGCCACCAATCGATCATCCACACGGGGATATCGGCACCCGAATCGATCTCGATGGCAGCGATCAACACCAGCCCTTCCAGGCCGTTGTAGTCCACCACGATCCGGTTGGATGGGTAGATGATCTCCGTCAAGACCGTCACGCCTTCGGGCGGAACGAAGTCTGGATGGTTCTCTTGGAGCCACTTGGTGGCCCAGATGGCCTGATCCGAAGCGAAGGATCCACGAGTTGCTACCCGCACTTCACCTTGGTGAACGTAGATGATCCCGAGAGATCCATCAAGTTTGTCCGTGATCACCGGAGGGGATCCCAGGGCATGGTTAGGCAGACGGACATCCCCGTAGTTCTGGAACTTGGGGAAGGGCCGAGCCACGATGGTGTTGTCGGCGGCGACGATCAGGCCCCTGGAATTGGAGGTGGCCTCATTCCACACGCGATCGAACTGAGCGACGGCCGAGTAGTTGTAGATCACGAGATCCCACTCCGGGTGCAACGTCGCATTGACGTGCTTGTTCTCGATGGCGTCCTGGAGGACTTCTGCGGGGATGAGATCGTGGAGTTTCATACTCGGCACAATAACATCCAGGAGTGACGCTCTAGCGGTCGTTCTTGAGTAGGTACCTCGAACTGACGGCCTTCCAGGAGGCACGCAAGAATCGCCCGTCGTCGGTCTGGACATGTGATTCCTCGCAGCGCCATACAGCGCCTTCGGCCGCCCGATCAGGGGACACCGAGGACTTGAGGGTCTCGACCTGGGCCAAAGCCTCCTCCACTGTGGACGGGTAGGAGAGATCTAGGGTTGGAACCGAGATTTCCTGAAGCCATACGGGCCACTTGGGACGGGGGACTGTCAACCCGTCAACCATGAGGTTGAAGGCGGCGAATCGCTGACCCTTGATCTTCAGGGGATTGCCCTGGATCACCTCTCCAAAGGATTCGCCCTGGAGTACGATTCGGGAACCCATCACCTCGTGGTCGAGGCAATAGATCAAGAAGGTCTCAATCTCCAGGTCGCGGCCGAGCCGCCACAGGGTATTGCCCTCCTCCTCAAGCAGGTCAAGGTTTCGAGAGCACACATGGAACCCTCCCTCCTCGCCGTCGTAGCCGAAGGAAGTGCTGGAGCCATCGATCTTCTCGGTGGCGATCCAGGCGAGATGACTGAAGCTGAGAAGGGCCTCGATGTTCTGGATGCGCTCCTCGTCAGTCTTGGGGATCCAGCCGGGGCGCATACCACGAACCGATCCAGCAAGAGAAGCAGGAACCGGAGGTTCCCACTTGATCACACCGAGCAGATCGGTAACATCCTGACCATCACTCCAATGGTTGCCATGTCCCTGGAGTTCGGGGAATTCCCCCAAAGGCAGGGCAAGGCCCTGAGAGTATTGCCCGCGAAGGCGAGCAGTCTTGAGGACGTGGCCCTTGTGGCCTTCGGCATCGGTCCTGACCCCTCGGGGTTCCAAGAAGGCGAACCGTGAATCGGTGACATCGAGCAGTGAGTCCACTTCGAAATAGACGACCGGATCGCCTACAGCGAACTCTCCTTTCTTTACCACGACATCCCAACCCCTGATCCTCGCCCGCTCGATCGAATCAGCATCAGGGATGGGGGCTAGGTCAGCAATGGCCTCGATAGTGGCGAGTCTGCGATCGGTCATGGAGGAATACTAACGAACCCCCATGACGCTCTTGATCCGATTAGATGACCTTCAGGACGGCGATCTCTCGTTCGGCCCGACCGCGAGCCAGTTCTAGGACTGCCGTTTCTTCGGCCGTTTCTTCTGGGAGGTTGTTCAGTTTCCAATCGGCGTCAAAGTGATCCGCTTCAGCCTTGGCCAGGTTCATGGCCCATATCTCTACGCCGATCTTTGAAACATCGGTCTTGGTGGCTTTGGCGATCTTGTTGGCAACCTGACGTACTTCGATCGCCTTGGGGGTGAGGGCGTCACCGGCCGTTTTGAAGTGGGGGGCATCAGGATCAGTGGATGAACCATGCGCCTTCAAGAGTGCCACCTTGAGTTCCAATACCACGGCGGACTGCTCAGAGACAAGGGCGTCTCCAGCAGAAAGGATCTTGAGATCTCCCTCCCCCGTTGACAAAGACAAGGCCCGAGCCCGAGCGGCCGGATCGATTGAGGTGTAGTCCATTAGGCTGCCAATCCTTGAGAAATGAGGGCGGTAATGGCCGCATCGAGGCCAGGGGTTCCAGTGGGGAGGAGGGGAGAAAGAATCGGGGCCGGAACAGGAGTGAGTCCACGGAATGCCACGGCGTCGGCCAAGGTAAGACCATGAGCGAACGTTCTAGCCGTCCCGACCGTAGCGGACGCAGACCCGCAAACGAAAGAATCAGTGTCCGACGCCACCGAGCCAGAACCGCCAGCGATAACCGTGCGATCTCCCGAGACCGAATTCGAATCCCCAGCGATGATGGCTGAATGAGTAACAGAAGTCAGTGTGTTTGACTCTCCCGCCACAATCGCTGAAAACGAACTGTACGTGGTTGGGCCGGTGACGCTGTTAGACCCTCCGGCGAATACTCCGGAATTGCTACTCTCAGATACAGTGTTCCCATCACCAGCAATCACCACACATCTGGCCGAATCCCCGCTTATTCCTCCACCTTGCCCTCCAACGATAACCGAAGTCATCGTGGAAGCTCCTACGATCGTCCCAATTTGACCTCCAAGGATTTGGCTGTTCGAAGCATCAATGAAGTTCGATATACCACCAACAATGGTGGATCCGTGACCCGTGACTATGTTCGAAGAACCACCAAGGATGTCCGACGACAGGCTCGTAACTATGGCATTACCGAATCCGCCGATCACTGTTGAATCAACGCCAGCCACCGAATTCCCGAATCCGCCCAAGACGGTGCAATAGTCTCCAGCACATAGGGCGGTCGGATCACCTAGGGCAATCTGAAAAACGCCTCCACCAGAAGTGGGGGTTTTCCCTGACAGCCAATTGGCTACGATGCCCTGATCTGATTGAACGCCGGGCGTGGGGTCGAATGCGACCGCTCCACCGCCAGCGACAATCAGACCGTTCACCATGCCATCCATGGCATCAAGACGTTCGCTCAACCCCGGATAGGGGCCGAAAATCTCAGAACGAGAGAGGGAATCTTTGATCGTCATGGATGTCTCCCCTGGGGCTAGTAAATCCATACTACCCGCAATGCGCCGTCATACCTGTATGCTAAGTTCTCATCCCTACCCCTCATGGGGAAGGAAGTGGCCCTGGTCACCTAACCAATCATGCGTCGGCCCGGTAGATCGGGGGCCTGCTGTTGGAAACCGTCCGCAAGGTACCTTGCCTCGGTGAAAGGCGACAGGAGAAGGGGGTAGAACCCTTCCGGCGCTCCAAGCTCCACTAGCTCAACGGCAGATCAGCGCCCTCTAAAAGCGTTAGTTGGGGGTTCAAGTCCCCCGTGGAGCTCCCTGGGGCGTTCAAGGCGGAAGTCTTGGGCGCCCCACCATTCCCCGCAGCTCTGGTGAGCGAACCCCATGGACGCATGGGGGAGGGCGAGGTTTGATTCCTCGGCGGGGAGCCAACATTAGACTCAGGCATGAGATAGGCATAGGGAGAGAACCCTTGCAGGGGTTCCCTTGGCCAACTGCAACGCGGCCAAGTGCCTAAGCCTCAAACTCGGAAAGTTGCAACTTCCCGAGGGGATCGTTGCATGTTTGCAAGATGGGTTTCGCGATTATCAACATACCAACCGTGCATCTTCTCTTTGGAGCAATCCTTGCAGTATGGCTGTAGGCCATCTTTGGCCGCAGTCTTTCTGTGGAAACCCGAAGCGTCCTTGGTTCTGTTGCATCTAGAGCATGTCTTGTCCATCTCTGGGCTATAGCTCTTAGTCCGCCCCTCGGGCCACGATCCCGAAACCTTCACTTTAAGAGAGTGTTGCTCTGCCAATTGAGCTAGAGGCGGATAGGTCCCCCGAGCAGGACTCGAACCTGCAATTGTCGCATTAAGAGTGCGCTGCCTTGCCAATTAGGCTACCGGGGGTTGACTTGTCTTACGCTCCAGCGCCCCGGATCGAACAGGGAATTCACGGGTAACAACCGTGTGCGTTTCCATTTACACCACGCTGGAATGAAATTGTGCTATTAGCTGACTAATCGACTCGAACCGATTTCTCCGGGGCCACATCCCGACGTGTCATCCACTTCTACTTCAGCCAGATCTTCTGAGTGGTAGGCCACTCTAGTTCCGGGAGGAGGATTCGAACCCCCAAAGCAAGTGTCAAAGGCTTGCGTCTTGCCAGTTAAACGATCCCGGAATGGATCTATGTTTGGGCTGACCGAGGAGAATCGAACTCCCTACGACGGGGACACAACCCGTTGCCTCACCATTCGGCTTCGGCCAGCATGTTGTACTGCGCTCCCCAGCTTCGACTCGAACGAAGATCAGCGGCTTCAGAGGCCGTTGTGCTGCCAATTACACCATCGGGGAATGTTTGTGCTCACACTTTGAGCGGTTCTGCTCACAATGCGATTGCACCCAGGGGAGGCTTCGAACCTCCAAATTCCACTTTCAGAGAGTGGTGACTTTGCCAGTTTGTCTACCTGGGTATGTATTGTCTTGCGTCGGGTAGAGAGGAATCGAACCTCCTTGGTCTCGGCCCCAAACCGAGTGCCTGACCATCCGGCACCTACCCGTTGGTCGGAATGCCAGGACGCTATCCCTGGTCCAACGACCCCATGGCCGCCGTGCGCTTTACACCACACTCCGATGGTCGGGTTGGGGGGACTCGAACCCCCATGATGTCCTCGTCCCGAACGAGGCGGCTTACCATTAGCCCACAACCCGATGTTGTGATTGTTTCGATTGTCAATGTGCGGCTGGGGAGATTCGAACTCCCAGACCAGAGGGTTTAAGCCTCCGAGGTATGCCGGTTCCGCTCACAACCGCTTCGTCCCCCCGGTGGGAGTCGAACCCACAGAATCTCCGCCTTCTAAGGGCGGCGCCTTTACCAGTTTGACCACGGGGGGTTGGTCCTCCTGGTGAGATTCGAACTCACACTCACTGGTTCTTGAAACCAGCGCCTCTGCCAGTTGGGCTACAGGAGGTTGAGTCCTCCGGGCGGGATTCGAACCCGCACTAACCGCCATCTCATGACAGCGCCTCTGCCAATTGGGCTACCGGAGGTTGAGCGCCACTCCGGCCTTCACGACTCGCTTCAGCGATTTCGCGGCTTGGATTTCGGCCGCGGCTGATGCTTGCGTTGAGCCAGGAGTGGCTGTCGCAGCAATCGAGCTAAAAGTTGTGGTCGGGTTTCCATGTGGACCACCATAGCACTCCACCATGACGCCATGTCCAGAGATTTCAGAATCCGGACAATCTCTCCCGCGTGATGCGGACGGCCTCGGGGTTTTCGTCAGACAAAAGACACGGACGGCCCAGGGTCATAGCGGCGTCTCCTGTGGTGCCAGAGCCGCAGAAGAAGTCGGCCACCACATCGCCGGGGTTGCTCCAAACCTCCACGGCTCGCTTCAGGAGGGCCACCGGCTTCTGGGTGGGGTACCCGGTGCGCTCCTTGGCCGTGGTGGAGATGAAGCTGATGTTCCAGACATCGGTGATCATGCGGCCCTCAGGGTGGAAGCCTGGTCGGCCCTGCACGTCAGGAGTGGCGTAGGGCTCGCGCAAGATGTTGAAGCAGTAGTTGTCCGTCTTGGACCACCACAGCAATACGTCGTGCTTCTTGGAGAGGTGTCGCTTGGATGCCCCGCCCGAGGCATAGGCCCAGATGATCTCATTGCGGAAGTTGGCCGAGCCAAAGACCTCATCGAGTGCCACCTTCAGGTAGTGGGAGGCATGGGGGTCCACATGGAGCACGAAGTTGCCGCGGTCGTTGAGAAGCTCACGGGCCTTCATGGCATGAGCCTTGATGAAGGCCACGTAGGCCTCCATGGATTCCCACCGATCGTCAAAGGCCTTGAAGTCGCGGCCGGTGAAGAAGGGAGGGTCCATGTAAATCAACGTGACGATGCCTGGCTCCGTGGCCCCCATTACCTCCAGGGCCTTTCCGCAGATCATGAGATCTCCTCGATCATCTCATCAATTCGTTCGGTGTCGATGATGACGTAGGACTTGTTACCGGACCCGTCGCGATCGAGTCCACAGATCATACTGTTGGCCCATCGCTCGTTGTAGCGATGGTGATAGTGGCCATGCAGGATCAACTTGGGCTCGGCCGACTGAGCTATGGCCGCCATGGCCAGGCGGTTGGACCGCGAGGCCCGATCAAGCTTGATGTTGATTCCCTTGAATCTCTCCAGGTAGGATTGGAGCCGGATCGGGAGTTGAGGGACATCGTGGCTCAAGAGGATGTCCACTCGCCCCTTTTGACAGGCCCGGTTCACGTCGGCATCCGTGATGGACTCCTGGGGCCACCAGTCCACCCATTCGGTGCGTTCCTCTTTGTCGATGGAAACAGCGCCGCCCATGGACATGAACCGCACCCCGTCCCAATCCCAGGTGAACCCCCTGGGGAGATAGGTGATGTTCTCTGAGAGCGGAACAAAGCGATCGGCGTCGTGAGTTGCCCCGTAAAGGTCCTCAAGACCCGGATGGAAGTCGTGGTTGCCGTCAAGGAAGAACATCTGAAGTTTGTATTGCTTCAGGACGTTCGTGGCCCGCCCGACTCGGAACTCCTCGCCTGGCCAGAGGTAGCCCCAATCGCCTACCTGCACGATGGTGTCCACGCCGTTGCGCTGGGCCCATTTGCAGAGCTTGTGAAGGTGGTCCATCTGCCCGTGGGTGTCGCCAGCGACAAGTAGCTTCATCGGCCATCTCCATGCAGTAGGGCCACGATCTCGGTTCCCGAAACGGGGGCATAGTCCCACGCATCGACCCCGACGTTGATCATTAGGGTCCCCTTCTTCGACCGGCGCACCTTCCACACGTCGTGGACGTGGCCGTGAAGAAGTGGAGTCCCATCATCGGTAGGGCGATGCTCAGAGTACCGATCTTCCTCATGGCCGTCATCACGACGGCCCATCACCATGTCTCCAAGGCACACCACCAGGTCGTCGGGTATGACCCGCTCGTTCCAGTTCTTCACGAGCATCTCGTTCATGAAGGGAACGTCGGGGTTGCCACCGGCATCCCGGAAGGGGCGGTTGCAGTAGTCGATGATGTTGGCATGGCCGATGTGGAGGTCGGACGTAAACCAGAGCGTCATGGGGCGATGATAACATGCGACCACGACACTCTAGAAAGGAGCTTAGATTGCGCTGTTACGCCTGCGACGAAATACTCATCCCCGACCTGACGGCCTTCCAGGAGGCGCCGGTTTTGGTGGATGGCAAACCGCACTACGACATCGGCTTCGATGACCACTATGGGTTCGACAACGCCCTATGGATCAAACTTGGCGGCGGCTACGGCATGTTCGTGGAGTCCGACGGGTTCGTAGGGGCCCCCAACACCAACAAGGCCGTGATCTGTCACGACTGCGCCCACGAGGCCTGCGAGAAGCTCCCGTGGCTCCGACGTATGATCGACCCCTGGGCTTCGCACTCCCACAAATCAGCCTACGTGGAGGCCCACCCCGATCATTGGGGTTGGGACTACTCCAGGTGGGCCAACCCAGATCTGGGGCCAACCGAGAGGACCCCGCGTCCCCCCGAGCATGAGATCCCTGGTGCGTAGGGAGTACCTCCGACGCCTCATGCAAGGCATGGAGGACTACTACGTGACTCACCCGTGGCCCCCCGCCTGCGAATGCGGATGCCACGAACCAACATCCTTTTCCCAGAGAGGGACGCCCAACCGCTTCGTGAACCAATCCCATTCCAACTACGCCCGAAGGGATCGCTACCCTGAGATCAACGCCAAGGCGAATGAAACTCGACATCGAGATGCCATTCCCATCGAGGACTTTCGTCGGGTGGTGAAAAAGATCAAGGCCCAAAAGGGTTGGACCTGGGCCGAGATGGCTCGGATCTCAGGGGTGAACCCAGGGCAATTGAGTGTCTGGATGTTCTCGACAGTGCCACGTAGAGTGAGTAGGAAGTCGGCCGAGCAGTTCTTCCGTCGGCTTGCCGGACAGGCAACGCTGCCCACCAAGTACGAGAGGAGGCAAGATGTCGATACGTTACGTCGAGGGTGATGCCACCAGGCCCCTGGGAGACGATCCCTGCATCGTGCTACATGTGTGCAACGACTTTGGCGCATGGGGACGCGGTTTTGTTCTGGCCATCTCTGGCCGCTGGCCTCAACCAGAACAGGAATATCGGAGGTGGGTGAAGGACCGGGCGTATGCAGATCCGCACACACCCTTCGAGCTTGGCCAGATCCAGATGGTCCTCGTGGACAACGACTTCTGGGTGGCCAACATGGTCGCCCAGCATGGGATCGGTCGGCATCGAGGGCGTCCGCCCATTCGTTACGACGCCGTTCAGGAATGCCTCCGGCAGGTAGCCCTGGAGGCCGTCGCCCTGGGTGCCTCCATCCACATGCCCCGGATCGGCTGTGGGCTCGCCGGGGGCCAATGGGGAGTGATTGAGCCCATCATCGAGGAGCAGTTGATTGAGAAGGGCCTCTCGGTGACGGTCTACGACCTGCCCTAGTCGGGCAGCACGCCGCCGTTCATGGCGACCCTGGTGAGCCGATCCACTTCGTCCATCACGTCGGGATTGTCAGCGAGGTACTGCTTGGTGTTCTCGCGGCCCTGACCAATGTTCGAGCCATCATAGGAATACCAAGCCCCCTTCTTTTCGATGATCCCGTAGATCTCTGCCACGTCGAGAGTGCAACCCTCTTGGCTGATGCCGGTGCCGTACATGATGTCAAACTCGGCCTTCTTGAAAGGAGCCCCCACCTTGTTCTTGACCACCTTGACTTCGGTCTTGTTCCCCTCAACGTCAGTCCCGTCCTTGATCTGGTCGCGGCGACGAACATCGAGGCGCACCGACGAATAGAACTTGAGGGCACGGCCACCGGGGGTGGTTTCGGGGGACCCATATATGACCCCGATTTTTTCCCGGATCTGATTGATGAAGATGACCAGGGTCCCGGCCCGCTTCATGTTGCCGGTCAGCTTTCGCATGGCCTGGCTCATCAGGCGGGCCTGAAGGCCGACGTGGGAATCACCCATGTCTCCTTCGATCTCGGCCCGAGGGACCAAGGCGGCCACGGAGTCCACAACGATGACGGCCATCTCGTTGGATCGGCAGAGCATGTCCACGATTTCCAGAGCTTCCTCGCCGTTGTTGGGCTGGCTGATGAGGAGTTCGTTGAGGTCCACCCCGATCGCCGCCGCATAGACGGGATCAAGAGCGTGCTCGGCGTCCACGATGGCGCAGATGCCACCCTTCTTCTGGGCCTCGGCAATGACATGCAGGGCCAAGGTTGTCTTGCCGCTATTATGGACGACGAACCCTTGGGCCACATAGTTGTTGTAGGGCGACTCCATTCGAAGATCGTAAGTGTCGCGCTCTCCGATCGCCATGATGTCGATGATCTCGGCCCCGACGACAGTGAACCTGAGATTGTTCGCATTCTCAAGGGGGTGAAGTCGTCCATGTTCCGTGGGGCTAATTACCACAAGGTTGTCGGGATCGTTGTTGTGGTAGTTCTCGTCTACGTGATGGACGTGACAAGAGGGGTCCAAGAATGAGAATCCGCTCAGGTCTCCCTCGGTGAATTTCTGTCGGTACTCGATGAGGGTCAGCCCATTGAGGGCCGCTTCTGCTACGGCGCGAGAAAGTTGAAGGCGTGAGTAGGTGTACTCCACCGCGTCAGTCGTAACGCTCTTTTTGGGTGCGTGTGGGTGGATAGGAGCGACGTAGATATCGGGCCTCCAGCTCTTGCAATCCCTTTCCTCCCCTCCGTTCTGGAAATGCGTATTGTTGTGGATCATCAACTGATCCCCGATTTTCAGATCTGAGAGAGGTAGAAAGCGGCCATCGGTGAAGAACTTGTGTTCTGCCGTCGCTGTGATCTTCCCTTCCGTTGTGATAACAGTAAAACACGGCTTCGACCCGGTGTGTACCACATCAAGGATCTGATTCTGGAAAATGCGCCCCTCGTCGTTCATGCAAGGGGCAAAATAGACGGAGCCCTTAGTGCTCGGCCTCAGGTAGGCACCACTGCGGGGGCGTTCGATCTGGTGGAATCGGTGCCACAGGGAGGAGATCGAACCCCCCTTGTCGTCCTGACGCTTACCATCGGGCGTACGGACCTCGTAGTGGACGAAGGTGTCAGCATCAACACAAGACTCAGGGCCGAAAAGCTCGACGGCGCGCCCCCGAGGGAGGCCCCCGCAGCCGAGGGCCAGGTCAAGTGAAAGCGCCCCAGTGGAGATCACTTCCACGTCCATCCGAGGGGCCTCGTTGACCCGCATCACGGATCCTTCGCCGTAGGCCTTCTTGATTAACGCCAGAGCCTCGGTGAGGCCTTTGCCATGTTCGGTCATGTAATCCCCTAGTCAGTTTGGGGACCCATGTTAGCTGCTGGCCCTGACGCTGTTTTCGGATCTCAGAACTTTCCCTTACGGAAGTCCCCCAACCTCCAAGATCGCCCCGTGTTGTGATCCACCACTTCGTTGCGCTGGGTGTTGTGGGTGAAAGACTTGGCCGACCGCTCGGGGTTGATCTGGGTGCGCCGCTGGTCGTTGTGCTCCACTTCGGCCATCCCCTCCAGGTGCTCTGCTATCCGTTCGGATAACACCCGGCGCGCTTCTTGGCGATTCTGCCATTGCGAGCGTCCGTCGATCCTGGCTTCGATGCCCGTGGGGATGTGTGTCAAAACGACACAGGAGTCCGTCTTGTTGCGATGTTGGCCACCTGGGCCTGAGCCTCGGGCGAAGCGCTCGGCCAAGTCTCCCTCGATGAGCACAAAGTCGCTTTCGTCTCGATCAAGAATAGCGACAGTAGCGGTAGAGGTGTGGCGGCGCTGAGCCCCTTGGGGAATGCGCTGGACGCGATGGGTGCCCACGAAGGGCTCCAAGAAGGAGGCGTCCTCCACTTCCAAGACCATGGTGCGGGCGGAGTCATCGACGCTGGTCTTGATTCCACGTCGGCGCGCCGCGGCCTGGAACGCGTCAAAGGCAGTCCTGGGCAAACCTCAGGGCATCGGCCCCACCTTCACCGGGACGGATCTCTACTCTCATGAACTTCTCCTTCTTGGTTGGAGCCCCCGGCCGGATTCGAACCGACTTCTACCTGCTTACAAGACAGGGCATCACCTGCAATGCTTCAGGGGCTTGATGCCGAAAGGGTTCTTTCGGCTGGGCAGTCCGGCAGGGGGGAATCGAACCCTCCCATCAACCCATTATGAGTAGGCGGCTACACCAGTTAGCTTCTGCCGGGGGACATACTATCAACTTGCGTGGAGCACCCGCACAGACTTGAACTGTGCTCTGAGCCTTACCATGGCCCTGTGTCGCCATCTACACCTCGGGTGCGAGGTTTGTGAGATGTCTTTACCTGCCGTTGCTGGGCAGGCCCTCGCCCTTGCGGATAGAGGCATCTCGCTGTGGAGCACCACCGGGGACTCGAACCCCGCCTGCCTCATTACGAAAGAGGCGTCCTGCCGTCAGGGTGGTGCATGGTCGCCATGGCGAGATTCGAACTCGCTTCCTTCGGCTTATGAAACCGACGCTCATCCTCATGGGCTTCATGGCGTTGGTGCGTGAGGTGGGATTTGAACCCACGCATTTCTTCCGTGTCATGGAAGGGCCTTACCGGACTTGGCCACTCACGCATGGTCCGCAGGGGGAGATTCGAACTCCCGGCCACCGCTTTATCAGAACGGGGCTCTACCAGGCCGAGCTACCTGCGGATGTTTCCCTTTTTCGGGAATTGCTTTCCACAAATGGGAAGATGAATTCCAATTCGTGGAAGTGGAGCACCAGGAGGGATTCGAACCCTCGTGTGCAGCTTTGCAGGCTGCCGCCTATGCCTCTCGGCCACTGGTGCATGATGTTTCGATTGTTTCAATCGGTCGGCCTGGAGGGCATCGAACCCCCGTATGCGGTGTGTAGGACCGCTGCTAATCCCCTCAGCTACAGGCCGTTGTTTGTAGATCTTCAAACACTAAACACTTTGGTGGTCTCACCAGGACTCGAACCTGGACCTCGCGGGCTTCAACCGCACGCTCTACCGCCTAAGCTATGAGACCTTGTTTCCTCCGCCACGACCGTGATGAATTCTCATTCAGTGATCGATATGTGGAGGTGAGTGAATGGCAGTTCAGACATAGAAGCTGAAGATTGCTCCTACTGTTGTGAAGGGCATCCCCGTCGATTCGTGGCGCTCCACCCGGCTCCCGGTCCCAGGCGACCTCGCGGTCCTCGGTCCAGGCACTCCGGGTGGAACTTGATCATCAGCTACAGCACCATGGAGCGGCCACGGGGACATGCACCCCGCTCTCATGCTTGGCAAGCATGTATCTCGCTACCTAGACCTTGACCGCATTGGTGGGGAGTCGTCCGATGCACCAGACAACTCCCCCGTAGGTCCATTCAGCCCGTCTGATTTCCTCCTCCCGTGCATGGAAGTGTCGTGTCTCTCGCGGGTCACCTACGTTGGAGCGGCGCGGGGGACTCGAACCCCCCTCCTCTGCTTGGAAGGCAGATACATCACCATCAATGCTTGCGCCGCATATGGACCAACGGGAGAAACTATTCACCTGGGTGCCCCTGCCCTTTCGGCGCAGAGCATCCCGTTGGTCGAGTGGAGCTAGGGAGATTTGAACTCCCGGAGATCTGCCTGCCAGACGGATGTGCGACCAGACCGCTAGCCCCATGTCTATTCAATTTTCAAAAGGCTTGTCATACCCTATTAGTATGGTGGACCTGATGGGATTCGAACCCACATTGGACTCCTTGCAAAGGAGGTGCCTCCCCATTGGCTACAGGCCCAAGTTGGGTTCCTGCCGCTGAGGTGCTGGAGTGTGCCATTGACGGAAGTCTCCAGACTTCATACCTAAGCGGTCAGGACCCAGATTGGTGGCGACGATGGGAGTTGAACCCAATGTCTCCTGGTTATGAGCCAGGCGAGGAAACCGTTTCTCCCCGTCGCTAACCGTGTGCTGTTAGGCGATTCGGGTAAATCGACCGGAGCCAGCAAAGGTCGCCGCGGCGGTCCCTCGCATTCGGGTTGTTACGGTGGTACACGTTCGCACGGCTACCTCCTCAGTAGGCTCAACGGTGAATGTCATGTGACTCACCATAGCACCCGCCCATGACGCAATCCAGGGATTATCGAAGATCCTTCAAACGGAGGCGCACGAGGAGGTCATCGATCTCGCTCCGATCGGGCTCAAGGGGCAAGTCGGATGGGATGGAATCGAAGGCCTGGATGGCCGAGGTGGCCATCTTGGAGAAGCCTTCCACATCGTTGGCGGCCATCTGTCCGGCCTCACGGCATTCCTGGGCCTCATCCTCGGTGAGCTTCACCCGCAGCTTCCCTTCGCGTAGGGCATTGCCCCCCTGGAGGATGAGCCGATAGCAATGGCGCCCGTGCTTCTCGGTGCGGTTGCGAAGGTCGGAGGCGAAGGAGCCGTCCCGTTCCACCAGCCTCTTACGTTGAGACTCTGCGTAGCCTCCATAGGTATTGCGGATCCGCTGGCTCAAGAACTTCTCCCGAGCCCAGACGAGATTGAACCCGGCCTCCTCGGCCTTCTCGAAATCCTCCAGCCAGAGCAACTCCAGCACCGTAGGGTTCGCCGCCAAGGCGAGCCGGATGAACTTGCTCAACTCGTGGAGGGTCCGATCAGGAAGCGGGGCGTGCTCAACGATGGATTCCTTCGGGGGGTTAAGACTCAAGACATCCTCAGTGAGCGCCTGCCAGATGCCCAAGCGATCTACGTCGCTTTGCGGGGTCGAGAGCCCATAGGCCTGAGAGCCAACTACGCCCTGAAGAATGATCCGATGAGCGTTCATTCCACCACCATCCCTGTTGGGGTTTGGGTGATGGTGATGACCCCAGACTTGGGGCCACGGGCGATGTTCTGGATGGACTTCATGTTGGGGAAGATCTGCTTGTTCCCTCCAAACTTCATGTCGAAATCATTCTTTTCTTCGTCTGAGGCGCTCTTGTGGGGCATGGAGGTGGCGGGCATCCAGGCGTGGCCGAAGCTAGAACGCCACACCATCCACCCATCCCAGGCGTAGGCGTAGTCAGAGGTCCCGCTGTCCTCCCATGGCCACGGCCACCCCTCGTTAACGAAGATGCCGTCGTGCTGAGCAAGGTACTTCTGCACTCGCTTGCGAAACGAGACCTCGTTCCGGGCGGCCAGGATCCCCATAGAGACCCCGTTCTTGTATTGGTCCTCGGGATAGCCGTCGTAACCAATGGATCCAATCCATTCAGCCGTCTCGCCGCGCCCCACGTAGAAGTCTGCCCGCGTGCCCATGTCAGTTTCCGAACCTTTCGATGTGGTTGTCGTAGAACCAGTTGCGGAGGAACTCAGCCGGGGCGGCCTTCCAGACGAAGCGTTCCACCTCGATCGTCTGTTCCTCTTGCGTGCGCTTGTGGGTGAAGGTGACGGGACCTCTTTCCTGCACGGAGTGGATGAGGCGCCCATTGAGGAACCCCCGGTCCACCGACTCGGGATCGAAGCCTTGTGCGGTCAGGAGACCAGCCCGCTCGCGGGTGCCCAGGCCCATGATGACATTCTTGCCGATGTAGTGGTGGGCCAACATAGAGATGGCGTTGCGGCGACAATCGGTCTGCCTCCACCTCAAGTAGTCCGCCACGTCCCCAACGGTTTCCAGGGGGAACACGCGTGCATCGAAGTGGGCTGGGCGAACAGGGAACTTGACGAAGCCCTCCTCGGCAGCGGCATTGAACACCTGAGTGGCGATGGCGGCGGAAACGGAGACCACCTTCTGGACGACCCCACCAAACCAGGCCTCCGTGTTCTCATGGATCAAATCGGTCGTGATGACCGAGATCTCGTCAGACTGCACGTAGGCACAGAGGGCGCCAGAGATGTTCTGACAAAGGGCCACGGCCGTGCCATTCATCACGCTGTTGAAGGTGGGATCGAAGGGCTTGCATAGTCCCCGAGTCCAGGTGTGGAAGGCCCTCCCGTCGACGCGGACCACCATGAATCCCTTGGCTGGGATCACGGCCTTCCATTTGGCCTCGATGGCCTTGAATCGGCCTCCTAGAGTATCTTGCATGGGGGTGACGGTACCAGCCACCCATGACGACCTATTTCAACCCTACGCAGGGATTGGTTCCCGGTCCGGCTTCACGGGCGCCGGTTGAGGGGACGGCTCGCGCACTGGGGCTGTCCTGGGTGGCGACGGAACCACGTAGGGCTCCTCGCTTTCAGGCTTGCCGATCTGTCCCATCGCCGGTCAACCCCTTCCACATGTAGCGTCCGATGTCCAGGACGGTTTCGATGGCTTCCTTGCCCATCTTCACGGTCATCCCCCAGGTGTCAAGATCTAGTAGTCGTTTATGGGTCCTGCGGGACTCATGGGCCTTCTGGATTTCCGGGATCAAATCCTCCACCTTCAGGGTAACCACCGGCACTCCGTAGGAGTCCGCCAGCCATTGGGCCATATCGAGGGTGATATGACACGCCCCCTCCACGTAGGCGATGCTTTCCACCCGAGCGAACTGAGCCCGCCAGCCATGCTCGTGGGGATAGACGTTCCCCCAGATCCCCACTTGGCCCCAGACCATCAGTGGCATTGTCGGGCCGACCTGCATGGAGGGCTTGGGGTTCAGACATGGAAGCCCGGTCATGGGGAAGTCCCAAGCCAGCGCCGGGATATCCCGGTAGGCGTAGATCCCGCACCCCATCCCGCCATGACGCCCCTTGGAGGGAGAGGGAGGGACGTGGGGCAGCCCGTTGTCCCAATCATCGGCCGCCAGGGCGCAGATGGCCGTCATGTAGTCACGGTTCCGGTCGCGGGTGGGCCAGATGGCCGTGACCCACGGAGATCGCAGGAGGGGGGTAGTCCCATCCCCGCCGACCCTCCAGCACCTCCACCCGACAAGATGCTCGGGGAAGTCTGGGATCTCAATGAGTTCTTCCTGGTCCCCGATCATCTCGCGACTCTAACGTATGGCCATGACGGAGTGGGGATATGCCCTAGCTGGGCTCTCTCTCGCAGAAGCCGCATTCGGTGTGTCCGTCGCCGGGGGCCAGCCCTGTTCCCCCGCAATGGTGGCACTTTGCCGTGGGGCGTATGACATCCCAATGCTCGAACATGTGCTTCCAGTTGCGGATGACCCCAGCATGTCGGGCCTTGTCGATCTCTTTGTGATTCATGGCGCCCCCGCCAGGAGTCGAACCTGGACATGCCCCTTAGAAGGAGGCCGCTCTAGTCCATTGAGCTACGAGGGCAATCGTCATAGTACCCTAAGACCATGAAGGGCTTCATGTGGATTCTCCTAGCTCTGACGCTGATGGGTGGCGGAGCTTTCGTAGGCCGCATGGCTTTCTTGGCCGCCAAGCCTCCTGAGGCCGAAGGAGATCAGCCCCGCAAGCATTGGACGACGGCTTGGGTGGTGTGGCTCACTGCGACCATCGTGGGATTCTTCGCCATCGAGGGATTGGCCCTGGTCAATTCCAGTAGAGGCGACACTCTCACTGAGCAGATCCAATACATCGCTGGCCTGTCGCCGGTTTGGACTGTCATCGTGACCGGAGGAATCGTGGCATTCTTCTCTTGGTTCCTGCTCCACCTATTCAACAAGGATTCGCGTGTCTGGACCTATCTCAAGCGGCCCAAGTAAGGTCCAAAACTGAAACGAGCGCCCGAGGGCGCTCGATCCGAGTGGGTTCGGCCATGAAGCCCCTCTGTCTCTGAGCTTCGGCCTCCATCCATTCCAGGAGTTTGGCGTGGCTGTTGGTGTTGATGCTCTTGAAGAAGACATCCACGTCGGCCATGGTGGAGATGGGCCGGATGTTGCTGTATGGACAGATACTACCTCGTTGAGGTGACGCTGAAGTCCGCCTGGAGGGACTCGAACCCCCAATCACCTCTTTAGGAAAGAGGAGCCTTAGTCCATTGGGCCACAGGCGGGTGGTCGGGCACCCCGGATTTGAACCGAGACTTCCGCTCCCCCAGAGCGGTGTTCAACCAAATCGACACTCGTGCCCGTTGATTTTTGCGTCCCCCACCCAGGAATTGCACCTGGAACTGCGCCTTCGGACGACGCCGTGATCTCTGTTTCACTAACGGGGGTTGGTTTACTTCTTCTTTCTCCAATACCCCCGAGGGGGCTTGGAGATTTCATACTTCTTACACCATTTTCCCACCGCCACATCTGAGACCCCATACAGCGAAGCTACATGCGTTTTGTGTTGTGCGCCCCGAGGGAGACTCGAACTCCCACGCTCCACGATTCGTAGTCGTAGTTCCGTCCAATCGGCCGGGGCTTGGCAGGAGTGCAGGGACTCGAACCCTGGTCAACGGTTTTGGAGACCGCCATGCTAGCCGCTACACCACACTCCTATATTGTTTTGCGTCCCCCCACGGAGACTCGAACTCCGTTCACCGCCTTGAAAGGACGAGGGCTTACCCATAACCGATGGGGGGTTGGCGGTCCATGGGGGTATCGATCCCCCTACCCTGCCTTGACAAGACAGTGTGATAGCCAGTTCACCAATGGACCTTGATGTGATTGCGTACCCCCGACGGGAATCGAACCCGCTACTTCCTGGCTGAGAACCAGGCGACTCGCCATTTGTCCTCGGGGGCAAGAGTGCCCCACAAGGGGGCTTTAGCGCTCGGGTCGCCAGAACGCGACGGGAGCGCGCCGATCTCGGCGTTCCTCCCTCTCAGTACGTTCGGCAAGACTCATGAACTCCATGAGGACCACCATAGCACGCGGGCATGACGGCACTAATCAATTTTCTCGAAAGATCAGGGCCACACCCATCCAGCAGTCCAGCCACATCTGTCAGCCCAAGCCCCACCAAAAGGCTGACTGGAACAAGAATGACATCGCCAACTATGCCTGCGATTGGGCGACCACCGCTGCTCCTGGTGGTGATGGTTCCTACGGCGAGAACGAGCCGGGCATCTTCTTCACCACCGAAGATATCTACATCACCTGGAACGGGCTCTATCAATACTCCGATGCTCCACTCAAGGTGGATTCAGTGACCCACCGAATCGAAGGACTCATCGAAGGCGCCAAGCCCACCAGCGTGGGGGAGGCGGCCGACACCCGCAACAAGTAGTCAGTCCCCAACGAGTTGCAACAGGGCAGTTCCTTTGGGGCTGTCCTGCTGCCGTTTTGCCCGACGGATCTTCAGGCGCTCGAACTGGCTCACCCCACCCCAAACCCCGAAGTTCTCATTGGTGGCGAAGCTGTAGTCCAGACATTCCTGGCGGACATCACAGGCCCGGCAGAACTCCTTGGCGGGCTCCGTAGAGCCCCCTCTGGGTGGGAAGAAAAGCTCTGGGTCGGCGCCGTTGCAGTTTGCATCAGCCTTCCAGGATTGGTCCACCCATACGGGGGCATGTTCGATCATGGGTGAGTTGTATCACGAGATCGACACCGGGCTCAAGTGGCGGAAAGGAGAGGAATCGAACCCCATGCCATTTCTGACACGATCTGCTTTCAAGGCAGTCCCGGCGCTCCTGTCCGGTTCCCTTTCCGTGGCGGAGAGCCGAGGACTTGCACCCCAAGGGCCGAAACCCCCGTGCGGTTTTCGAGGCCGCCCCAGCACGCTTGTCTGGTTGACTCTCCATGGCGGAGAGCGGAGCAATCGAAGCCCAGGCCATAAGACCCGCACACCTTTCCAGGGCGGCCCAGGACCCTGCCTGGTTCACTCTCCATGTTGTGCCCCAGGGAGCACATGTGTGGATTCCCGGACATTGGTGCTCTAGTGGCCCTTTGTCGGGAAATCCCCACATGCGGAAGGCGGAGTAGTCGAAACCCATGCCCCGAAGGGCACCATCTCCTTAGCAGGGAGCGCCAGGACCCTGCCTGGTTCACCTTCCTTGACCTCACCCCAATTTCAACGGTGCAGCCTCACAGGACAGACACGGAATCAGTTGGGGATCAGGGTCCAGGTGGAGAGAATCGAACTCCCGGTGCCCGTAGACATCCCGTTTACAGCGGGACTACGCTCCATGCGCTCACCTGGGTGCGTGTGAACACTGCTCCAGGGGAGACGCGTCCGGGTTAGCTACTCGATGAGTAGCGATAACTCTCGGACAGGGGGGATCGGGTTTCCACGAAGATCACGTTATCACAAAGGGGTGACGGCGAACCAAGATCAATTGACTCGAAGAACGTGCGGGCAGTATCGGGAAAGGAATCCCTCCAGCTTGTCGCCCAGCATTCCTATGGTCCCGTCGTTGCGGATATAGCCAGTGAAGGTCCAATCGGCCAGGTCATTCTCGCTGATGTGGTCATTGGGGGGTTCGATGCCGGGGCGATCGAGTCGAATCGTGAACCCGGACCGGCTTCGGATGGCATTAGCTTCGTTGCGGAAGCGGAGATCCGAGATCACCACTCGGGGGATTCCTTGGGCGGCCTTGAAGGCGGCGTTCACCCAAACGTCCTCCCCGAGGATGTTGCGACCTGCTTCGGTCCCGAGGCGTTGGAGGAACTGACGAAGCTCTGGCGTCTGGATCTTGGCCTCTTGGTAGCCCCAGATCTCCAGGGCGTCGGAGTAGCGGATGATCTCATCGTTGGTGGTGATCGTCAGGATCGGATCGATGGCCGCCGCCATGGCACGCATGGGATCAGCGAAAGCGATCTTCGTGAACCCGTACCTCTCGACCAAGAGATCGGCCAGGGTGTCCTTACCGGATCCCGCCGTTCCCGCTACTCCTATTGTTGCCATCAGTCCCGACATTCTTGCTCCATTCTGGAAGTGGGCAGGCCTCCCCGTCACAACAACTGTCCTTGAAGTGGCAACAGGGGGAGAGCCAACGATACCGGATCGGATCATACTCTCGCCCACAGACGAGGCAAGGCACCATCAATAACCAGCCTTCATCCGCTCTGTGAGTTCCACCTGAAGCTTCTCGATGATGTCGCGCTCACCCTTGCGGTAGAAGTGGTCCCATGTGTAACCCAAGAATAGCCATACCCCAACCTTGCCAACTCGGTGATGGGTCAGGGGGCCAAGCAGGTCGGTAATGGGGATGAGGAACCGCTTCCCGGTGGCGGCGTTGACAGCCAAGGCCACCGTCTCATACCCAACAAAACCAAAAATGGCGATCCCCTCAATGCCAAACTCGCGCCCTCTGAAGGTAGGCCGTCGGATTCTCATGACTCCAGAATACCCAAAAAAACTGTCGCGAGTTAAGGGGTCCAGCGTTCGCCGCAATGCCAGATGGTGGGGGCTCCTAAGCGACCGTCAAAGTCGATAATCTCAACCCTAGCGGCCAGCATGAGTCCATCAGCAAAGCGGATCGAATCGATCCAGTGGTCGGGAGATCGGTCCGAAGCCTGCTTGTGCCTCACGAGCGTCTTGATGCCCGACTGAACAATGGCTCGGGCACACTCAGTGCAGGCGGCCCAAGGGGCAACCATAAGGGCTGGGGGCTTGCCAATCAAGCAAGCGGCAAAGATGGCATTGCGCTCGGCATGTTCGACATACTGGTACTTCAGGGGACGTTTCAGCTTCTCAGGGCTGGGATCGACGCCCTCGGTGAAGTCATTCCACCCATCCGCTATCCAGGCCAGGTCGTCCCCGTAAACGGAGGCGCCACATTGGCTAGATGGGTCGGGGCTGTAGGTGGCGTACCGATAGGCGCGGAGAAGGGCATCACGGATGAAGTCCTCGTCTGGGGCCATGATCAGACCACCCTAAGACGCTCGAACCCCATTGGGAAATCCGATGACGTGACGAAGCAGACCGTGCCGGGAGTGGATTCCGAGCCAGTGCTATTGACCCACCATGTGGATCCACCATCCATGGCGGGGCATTGGATGTGGACCTTCGGCCCGTGATCCACTACCGAGAGGTGGTGGTAGTGGCCCGTGACGACGATACGAGCCTGGCCAATGATGTGGTCCCCGAAGGCCATGTCCTTGAGCCATTCCTTCTGCTTGGCCTGGGGAGTGGACCCGCGGCGAGCTAGGTGGCCATGGGTGAACCCCACGGGAACCCCTGAGATGTCCAGGACGATCCAGAGCCGTTCTTCGGGGATGACGAAGGAGATGTGGCCGAAGGCTTCATCGTTCTCCCTCAGGGCGTTGGCCACCATCTCGATGACCAGTAGATCGTCGTTGTCGCCAGGGGTGGTGAACATCTTCCCGTCAAGACGGTTCTCCCCGTGGTTCCCTCCTACGCCACCAACCACCATCTTGTCCATCCGCCTAGACAGTCGGGCGGCCCCGTCACGCAAGCAACGGAAGGTGAGCCGCAACTGCTCTCGTCGGTTCAGTTCGGTGGTGAAGGGCTGAGCCGGGTAGTTGCCGCTGCACTGCTCGATTAGGTCCCCCATGCCGATGAGGTAGAGGCACTCCAGGCCGGTCTTGGACTTCTTGAGTTCATCGATCATGTCCTCGATGCGATCGAAGGAAGTCATGATGCGGTCAACGGTACCGCGCACCCCGTCTCCATCCCCTTTCCCGATCTGCCAATCGGAAATTGGGACGACCAAGGATTGCGGGCCGGTGGGCACCGCTTTAGAGCGCTTCCATTTGCGGATGCCATCGAGCATCTCGTCCACGTCGATGCCATAGCGGGCATGACGGAGGCGGATCTTGGCCTTGTAGTAGTAGAACCTCTGGACCTCGCCGCCACCCAGGTTTGAGTCCCAGGCTCGGAACTCTGGGTTGTAGTCGGGATCAACCTCATAGATGGCGGGGTCGAGATTCCAGATGTTCAGCAGGTCCAGCCAATCGTTGTCGCTAGGGGCACTCGGTTCAGTGCGCGGCCCCGTGGAGATGATGCCCACCTGGCCATCGAAAGCCACGCCTGGCTCCCACCCTTTTGGGTGCTTGGTGCTCCGGGCCTGCGCCTCCGCAGTTACCCGATTGATGTCATCCACGATGCTCAATTGAGGAATGTCAGCCTTGAGCCGATCGTCCGCCATTAGGTCACCTTAGAGCAATGGCACATTCCGCGTCGATGCCGCTGAATGGTGCCCCCACCCATGTTCGTGCAGAGATTGGCCAAAAACTCCAGGGAGCGCTTCTCCTCGGGCTTCTTGGCCTTGAGAGCTTCCTCTTGCAGTTTGGGTCCCCAGGAATTCAAGATCTGGGCAATCGTGGTCCCAAAGACGCGGCGGTCCTGGAACAACTCCTCTAGGGCAGCCCGATCCTTGGGCGTCAACAGATTCAACAAGGTTCCGATGGAGCAAATCGCTCCACGGCGCCCGTAGATCTGACTACGCACTGCCTCAACCTCATCAGTTAGACCCAAGAGAGGGACCTCCTATTGGGCTTCAAGCCGATGAACCAAGACTATGGCTCGTACTACTCAGCCGTAGGTTCTTCCTGGCTCTCGGTCTCAGGGGATTTCCCTTGAGAAGTTTCCTTGGGCCCGTCCAGCGACTCGGCGCTGATGGCCATTTGGGTGAACCTGGCAGCCATACGCTCAGCCCGGATGGGACGGACAGCTTCGAACAACTCATTCAGCTTGTTCTCGTGACGAGCCAGCATCTCCACCAGGGAGGTCATGGAGTCCTGATCAACTCCATGGGTTCCGCAGTTAGAGCACTGACGAACCGAGCCAGCGGCGACGAGAGCTTCAACCTCACCCGAGACTGTGTTGACTCGGGCACGAGGAATCATGCGCTCCACCTCGAACTCAACGTTCATCTCGCCGCCAGAAGCAGCCAGACCCTCAACGATGAAGCCCGAGACGTTGACTGCCAGAAGGCCGACGACCTCAAGACGCTTCTCGTTGCGGTGGCGGCCCATCATACGCCAGTCCGGGCTGATGTCGCTACCACGCAGGCGGCGGATCTGCTCGGGGGTCGCATCGGGGCGAACGGCGCCAGCGGCCACGATCCCGAATTCGTTCTCGTAGAGCGCCACGTCAGCAACCGCACAGCCGGTATCGGCGTAGTGGGCTTCAGCATCGCTGGCCACGAGACGAAGGTTCGGGTGAACCGTGTCCATGAAGATGGGGCCGGTAGCCACCAACTCGCCCTCTTGGGTGAGGGTGTTCTTGTTCCGGAAGTTCCGGTAGTTGTTGGCTGAATGAGGAACCTCCACACAGCGGTCGCGGGAGCCGATGTGGCAGGTGCCGAACTTGGCCACGAGGCCGTAGCAACGACCGTCGGGGTAGACCGTGAAGGGCTGGGGCTCATCCATCTCCAGGAGCGAGAACCACTCCTGGGGAGGATTGACCGGGATGACGGAAGGAGCAGCCGCCGAGGCAACAAGGGAGGTCAACTCGACCACATCGTTGGACCCACGGGCGACCATGGGGTACGGCGAAACGAAGCGCCACACCTCTCCTTCGGTCTCGACGCCCGATGCAACCAAGGCCACGTCAGTAGCCTGGGCCTCAGCGTTGAGGACGTTAAGTTGTGCTTCTTGGAAGGCAGGGAAGGGGGTCATGGTATTCCCACACCAGGCAGGGATGCCGTTGCGGCGCACATAGAGAGATTCGTTGGGAACCGTTACGCAACGGACCATGCCTTGGTGGTTCTCGACCCACTCTGCCTTCCAGTCCCAACAAGCAGAGGCCGGACGCGAACCTTCGCGGTCGCGAAGGGCCACCACGTAAGAAGGTCCGGTTGGGGCCACCACGCGACCGTCGATCTCTGACTCCCGGTAGGTGCGCTCGGTGACGGTGGCCCACATGCCAGCCTTCTGAGCTAGCTCCTGCAAATCCCCGGCCATCCGTATCGAGGACGTGTAGATGCGACGACCTTCAAAATCTCCGTCCCCAG
>Ga0163144_10002808_pt1 | contig 39855 bp, 33 predicted proteins | sample OliLak19BULKMAT1_FD_123175 | JGI IMG/M metagenome (GOLD analysis project Ga0163144, IMG submission 123175) | Freshwater microbial mat bacterial communities from Lake Vanda, McMurdo Dry Valleys, Antarctica - Oligotrophic Lake LV.19.BULKMAT1 | ecosystem: Environmental > Aquatic > Freshwater >...
CCCTCGACCTCGAAGTTGTAGACGTCGGCCTCACCGTAGAACGACGAGTACTCACGGATCGGCAAGGCCCATAGGTCGCCGTAATCCTTGTAGATGTTCTTCGTCTTACCGATCTCGGAGTGAACGGCCTTTACACAGTAGCCGACGAACTGACCGGCCCACTGCTTTCCGATCGATACCACCCACTCGTAGGTCTCTTCGCGAGAGCGACCGGAGCCCGCCTTGTGGCGGAGAAGCTGGTAGGACGTGGGGATGCCGAGCCGGAAGAGGATCTCTCGAACCTGATGGGCCAGGTCTTCAGATGATGTACTGCACAGCAGATCTCCCCCGGCCGAGAAACCGTCGCCGTTGAAGTACGCCCCGAGAAGACTGAACTGAAGGAGGGGTTCCCAATAGAGAACTTCTTCTGCGAGCTTCTTGGTTTTCGAGTACCTCCCGCATAGTTGGACACAGGTCTCCGCGAGGCTCGGATCATAGATGCCGATCGCGAATGCCTCTTCGCAGTTCTCGCGTTGCCGCCAGACCGGCGCGTTCCGCGTACCCACAGCTTCGCAGAGACCAGCGATCTCATCGTTGACTGCATCAGACTTGTTGACCGTCAGCTCGATACCGGCGTAGGCGCCCTTCTTGTCGAAGACAACGTGGCCTTCCGCCAAGTAGTACCCGAGGATCCGCGCCATCTTAGGAGTGATGCTGGTAGGAAGGGTCTTCGTGGCCTTCGGGCGGGCCAAGACCATGCCCTCCAGGTCCTTGGCGTACGTCCACCCAAACTCCGGCTTGTCCTTCTTCCAGACACGATGAGCATCTTTTGCCGCAGATGCCGCCCAAAAGGGATGCTCGACCGTGGCGACGAAGGCATCTTCGTTCGCCGGCTTGATCTCGAAGAGTTCGCCCTTGTACCGGCGGTGATGAAGCTCGGTGACCCGGCCAGTTCCGCCGGTATGCGTACGTACGCGATCACCAACTTCAATCTGTTCGATGGGCTTCTTCGTGCCATCCGCCAGCGAGATCATGGCTCCAGCACAGAAACAGCCCATAGATACGTCTACACGCTCGTGTGCAGCTATACGATCTAGGATGCTGCTGTGCCCCTTCTTCGCAGCCTCAGCGTTGAAGACGCGCTCGACAAGCTCTACGCGCTTCATCACTGGATTGATCGCGACGTAAACGACGTCACCAAAACCGAGCTGTTCTGGGTCTGTGTTTTTGTGGTGCGCGTAGACTGTGGCGCCGTAGTAGCTCGGGTAGCCGTAGGGCCAGGCGAGCCCCTGCATCTTGTCTACGTCGTAGGAACGGCCAAAGCCTTCTGGGGCGTGCAGGAGGCCGTTGAAATCAAGATGCTCGTTGTGGCCGTACCAGTCGCGGTTCGAGTTCGCGCCATAGAACTCGCTGTAGCCCATGGCGTTGACGAGCACGTAGGTGTAGCGGGGATCTGGCTCGAGCTTATCAATGAAGCTCTGGACCTCCGGCAATACCTGACTCGCGGTCTTGGTATGCTCTCCGGGGCGGATGATGGAGATCAGAGACTCGCCATCATGCTCCCCGGCAAAGTAGGCCCTCTTGATATGCATCTTAGCCGCCGCAAGCTGCGATCAGCCGCTGACCCGCCGTAGCTTTGCTCGCGCTCTTGCTCGCCTGTTTCGGTTTGTAGTACCCGATGAGTGCGTGCATGATCTCTTTGGCCTGGGTAGGGTTCCTAGCTACGGCCTGCTCGTAACGACCAGTCAGCTTGCCTGTGTCGTCGTGTATACGCTGCTTGAGCGAGTCCTCGAGCCCCTTGATGCGCTTCTCTTTCGTACCGAGCTCGCCATGTTCTTTCTCGAGAGTGTCGTAGCGCATGAAGCCGTGCTCGACCTGACGCGTTACGCCGGCGCCGATAGCACGACCCACGCTGCTCTCACCGCGCTGCGCCTGGGACAGGTGAGATCGAATCTGAGCCAGCTCTTTTACGCCCTCGAGCAAGGCGCGACCGGACTGGCCTTGGTCGAGACCGCCGGACTCCATGATGGTGTCGACCCAGGCGCCGGCCACCATAGGATCGCGAGCCATCATGGGGTTGACGTTGTGCAGGCTAGTGTAGATGCGCTTCACTAGCTTGGGATCACGTCCGCTCTTGAGCTGCGGGTGGATGTCGAGCATCTCTTTGAACGCCGTGCTCTGGGCCTTGGCTTCGCGGACCTTTTCGAGGTGGCCCATGCCGGCTGCGGCTGCAGCTCCCATACCCAGGGCTACGGTAGGCGCCCAGAACGCGGGGTCCTTGAGCAGCTTTCCGAACCCGCCGGTCTTAGTGTACTTAGGCATGATCTCTCCTCAGTATCCGTTGCCGTACGTCATCCGGTACTTCAGCTCACGAGCCTCGTTTCGGACCTTGCGACCGCCGAGGAGTGTTGCGCCACCTAGGGCGGCAACGCCTGCAGCTCGGCCTATGTTCTCGTGCGCACCGAGGCCCTTTGCAAGGCCAGCGCCGAGGTCAGCCGAGCTAACAGCTACGCCCTTCAATCCCTTGGCCAGACTCTCCCCGACTTGGAGGGCACCGGCGCGCTTGAGCAGCGTGATTGCGATCGCATCACTTCGGCGTGTCACATCAGCCTCCATGCTTCTTGAGCCATACGCTGACCTTGTTCAGCTCTGCCTCTACGGCCTTCAGTGCTGCAGCGTGGGCCGCGGCGCTAGAGGCGTGCTTGGTGAGATCAGTGAACAGCGACACGACCCTAGTCTCAGGGTTGAGCCGACGCCCAGCGACCTTCGTGTTCTCGGTGCGCATTGCACTGGCGAGCTTGGTGTAGATCGTCTTGGCGAGTTCAGGGTGTACCGCCGACCATGCCCAGAACAGCTCTTCCGGCGCTGCTCCGGCAGCCGATGCCGACTTCACGGCCTCGACAAGATCGTCGTACGCCTCGGCCACGCGGCCCTTTGAGGCCTCGACATTCTGAATCAGCTCATCGTGCGCGGCCGAGAGTTTCGACCTCAGGCTGTAGACCTCACCGAGTGCGCCGGTACGCGTGCGCTCGGCGACGAAGCCGAAGTCTTCGGCAGAGGAGTGCTTCGAGAAGCTAGGCGGCATGGAGTACTCGAGGGAGTCCATGACGACCTCTCTGGGCCGAGCGGCGTCGTTTAGGGTCTGCATCACTTCCACAGGGTCGGCGGGTCCGCCGTCGATATGAACAGATCGCGACGACCCAGAGATGGACGCGAACTTACGGTTGAACATCTCGATGTTCGCGAACTCCACGACGCGGCGAACCTGTTGGGAGTTTAGCTTGACGTGTCCGACGGTCTGAACGACGGCATCGGTCATGTTGAGTCCGGAGGTCTCAGAGACGTGCGCGGCCTGCTTCCCCAGGGCTTCTAGGCTAGTGGGGTCGACCGGCCGCCCGCGCAGCGGAATGTCATGGCTGGTCATGGTGTTCTCCACGGGATCTAGTTGTGAATGGTAGCCTACTTCTGCATTAGAGGGGAATCCTATGGGCGATCTATACGCACATCAAGCAGAAATCGCAGATCTGTCACGGCGGCTCAGTGTCATCGAATCGCTGTTCCTGGGCCACGAATCACAGCCCGTCTCGCATCGACACCTAGTCAGCCTGTACTGGGATGCGTGCACAAAACTATCGATCGACGAGACTAGCGCTCGGCACTGGGACAGGCAGCTTTCTCGTATCTGCGTCCAGGGACTGCTTGTCCTAGCCCGTGCGGTTCGTGATCCCACACCGTGGCATCCGCTGGTCGTCGTAGCCGACCGTTTTGTAGAAGACGGGTTTGATCTAGAATCTACGAGGCAGCAGCTACTCCAGGCCGCACAGGAGCTGCTCAATCTCCAAGGACTGAGAAAGATCGCACCGAGAGATATCATGGGCAACCCCCTGCGCGTGAAGGCCGCGCTTTCAGCTATCAGTAGTAGAGGGCTGCACGGCGCCAAAAGAACGAAGACCAACGATCGAACCTAAAGGTACTATGGCAAAAGACAAGAAGTATGGGGCCAGCAGCATTCGTAAGTTGAAGGGGCTCGAGGCTGTCCGTGAACGTCCCGGGATGTTCCTAGGGGACCCCACCAACGGGGATGCCCTACATCACCTGATCAAGGAGGTGGTCGACAACTCGGTAGACGAGCACCTCGGCGGCCATTGTGACCAGATCACGGTGTTTCTGTACGGGGACGGGGTGTGCTCGGTCAGCGACAACGGGAGAGGCATTCCGGTCGAGCTGCATGACGAGGGCGTCTCCGCGCTTCAGCTCGTGCTCTGCGATCTCCATGCCGGTGGAAAGTTCGATGCCGAGAGCTACGAGAAGTCGGCGGGTCTGCATGGTGTTGGTGTCTCGGCTGTGAACGCTGTGAGCGAGTGGATGGAGGCTACGATCTATCGCGATGGTGGCATCCACAGTTTCCGCTGCGAGCGTGGCAACCCCGTGGGGGCTGTGAAGAAGACAGGCAAGACTGCCGACCACGGCACCACCATTCGGTGGAAGCGTGATCTTCAGATCTTCAAGGACGTCATCGAGTATGATCGCAAACAAGTCTCAGACCGGCTTAGGGAGCTGGCTTTCCTCAACCCTGGGTTGAAGATCACCTTCGCTGATGAGCGTGGAAAGAAAGTAGTGGAGGAGGAGTTCCTTTACGTCGGCGGGATCAAGGACTACCTCGAAGAAGTCGTAGGCAAAAAGAAGACGCTGATCCCCGTCATGTACTTCACCGACAACTCGAACTGCGACATGGCGTTCTGCTGGACTGAGAGCGCCGAGGAAGATGTTCGCTGCTACGCCAACAACACCTCGAACAAGGACGGCGGCACCCATCTCACCGGGTTCCGCAACGGCATAACGAGACTCGTCACAGCGTACGCAAAGGAGCACAACCTGCTCAAGGACCTTCCCGATGATGGTCTCACTGGCGGCGACATCCGGGAAGGCATTGTCGCGATCGTGAACCTCCGTATCGCTGGGGTGGCGTTCAGCAGCCAGACCAAGGACAAGCTCGTCACCCCTAGGGCGCGCACTGTCGTAGAGGAGCTGTTCACAGATCAGGTCGCGTTCTGGTTCAGCCAGAACCCTGGCCTGGCCAAGAGGGTAGCGGAAAAGGCAGTCATCAACGCTAAGGCCCGCGAAGCCGCCAGGAAGGCTAGAGAGGGCGTACAGCGCAAGGAATGGCTCGACCCGATGTCGCTACCGGGCAAGCTCGCGGACTGCCAGTGGAAGCGCCCCGCGGACTGCGAGCTGTTCATCGTGGAAGGTGACAGCGCTGGAGGTTCGGCTAAGGGAGGTAGAGATCGACATTTCCAAGCCATCTTGCCTCTGCGCGGCAAGGTCTTGAATGTCGAGAACGAGGGTGCTGAGGGCATCCTAGAGAACAAAGAGATCGGCACGCTCATCACTGCGCTTGGCTGCGGTATCGAGCAGGCCAGCAGCTTCAACCTCAGCAAGCTGCGCTACCACAAGGTGATCATACTCACCGACGCTGATGTCGATGGCGCCCACATCCGAACGCTGCTGCTGACGGTGTTCTACCGCTGCATGCCGCAGCTGATCTATGCAGGCTACCTCTACATCGCGCTGCCACCCCTGTACGGCGTGCATGTCACGGGGCGTAAAGGCCAGCGCTTCCTACTCGACGACGCCGCGCTGCAGCAGTTCAAGGACGGCTTGAGCGTAGAGCAGCGCAAGACGATGAAGACCCAGCGCTACAAGGGCCTCGGCGAGATGAACTCCGGCGATCTCTGGCATACCACTATGGACCCGAACCAGAGAATCCTGAAGCAAGTTCGGATCGATGATGCCGTAGCTGCGGAGAAGTACTTCGAGCTGCTCATGGGTGACGATGTCGCGAGCCGTAGGGAGTGGATCAACGATAACGCTACGTATGCAGGTACCCTCGACATCTAGTGTGAAAAACTGATCACAATCCACTATTAGTAGATGAAGAGAGAACCTGGTTCCTCAAGTCAACTCACGGAGACGAACATGAACGAAGAAAAAGTGATCGAGAAAGTCCAGACCATCATCGACCAGGGACGTACGGAGACGACGAAAGTCGTCGAAACCATGCTGAACAACTTCGCTGCAGCCGCGGCGAAGATCGAGGTCGTCGCAGGGGGGTTCGACCTCCCGGTGGCGGATGCGGTGGAGATGACCGGTGGGGTTCGTGCGGAGAGCAGCCTGCTCAACCGGCTGCGCGGGCGCCCAATGGCCCTGTCCGTCGGGTTCAAGAAGGCCGAGGCATTCAAGGCGCTGGCGAATGGGACGGCCACTGCCGAGGTGGTCGGGGCGGCGCACCTCGGGCTGTATGCGCTCGGCCTCGAAGAGGCATTCCGGCTCGGCATCGTGGAGACGAAGCCGTCCCCACTCAGCAAGCTGCAGATCGCCGCTCTGGCAATCGGCGGCGCGGTCGTAGTGGCCGGAGCCGTAGGGCTCACGGCCCGCGCGGTGCGCAACGCACGTGCGTCGCGAGACGAGCGTGCGCTGCGCGAGCTGATCAGCGGTGAAGCCATCACCGAGTGACACTGCGATGGATCTATAGCCCTGGGCGAAAGCTCAGGGCTTAGAGCCGTCGCTTTGCTCAGATGACGGCGTAGTCATCGCCGATCAGTGCTTCAATCTCTTCCATAGCTCTGTCTTCCCTGATACGTGCCGCGGCCTCTTCGCTCGAGGGCTCTTGGATCGGTGCAAAGATATCGGGACGCTTGACGTGAAACAGGCTCACGACCATGCAGTAAAGGATGGCGTGGAAGGTGTCGTCGGGGATGCTGCGGGGCTTATCGTATTTGATCATACGCAAGGTCTCGCTGTACTCAGCGTGGATGCTGAGGATGTCTTCGGCATACGGTACTTTGAACACGTCGTAGGCCGGAAGTCTGATCTTCCCGGTCTTGAGTGCTGAAAAGATGTCAGCCATGACTACGGTGCGGAAGATAATGGAGCGGTAGAGCGCGGCCTTGAACGTGATCTTCTTGGTCGACTTGGCAGCGTACTGGAACTGATGCACGCGCTTAGGGCCGTAGATCGAGGTGAGCTTCTTGTTTTGCACAAAGCCCATACCGTAGTCGGACCCGATGAGCTTGATGCTGAACTTATTGATCAGCCTCAAGATTTCTCTCATCTGAGGTTCCGGGTCGGTGAGCACGCCATCGAAGCGCTTCGTGAACACAATCTGGAAGCTGCTGTCGTTTCTAACGTACCCGCCAATCGTGATCACCGAGTAGGCGTTGGCGCCGGTTCCCCAGTCGAGTCCGGCATAGAGGTTATGCGTCTTGCCCAGCACTGCGACCTGGTCTTCATCCATCAGGTAGGTGTTGGTCTCGTCGCAAGCCCTAGCCACTTCCATTCTAGTGATCGGCTTAGTACCGCTGTCGTAGCTCAGTGCCATGACCTCATTCATGAACTGTGCTGTGGGGTACGTCTCCATGGTGTGGAGGATCGAGTTCCATGCCTTGTACGGGTTCTTGTCGCTGAAGTCAGGCTTGAAGTACCACGGCACCATGAGGCGGCAGATGCGGTAGCCCTCTACGGTGGCACCGGGGTTCATGGCCACCCACCGAGATAGTGGGTGCTCTGGGTTCAGTCCGTTGCCGCAGCGTTCACAGATCGGACCTACCTTGCCGATGTTCTTCGGTCCCAGCACCACCCAGTGAATCGGAATGTGATGCTCGCAGGGCACCACCCACTCCGACATCGTGGACTGCTTGGACCAGATGTTCTCGATCGAGTTATCGAAGCTCTTCGGCGTGCCGCTGTAGACGTGCAGTGCGTTTCGAAATCTCGATGCCGACTCCCTGATAACAGGAAGGACGTCCTTGAGTAGGTCCTGTACCTCGTCATAGAAGATCGAGGAGACCGAGATGCCGCGGATGCGGTCAGCGTTGAGGAAGGCGTACCGAAGATAGATCTTCGACTGCGTCAGGAACTCCTTCTCGAGGATGTTCCAGGTCAAGCTCTTGTGCGTAAGCGCTTTGACCATCGGGCTGATCTCTACGATGTCATCGATACGCGCAGAGCTAAACACCTTGGTCTGACTAGCCGAGGGCGTCACGAACATGACGTTCTGGTACCAGTTCATCCCGCACAGGGCGATCAGCTTGTTCCCTAGCGTGGTCGACTTTTCGGTCTGGCGTGAGGTCATGAACAAGACCTCACGCGACTCGGTGTCGTAGGGGCGCAGAAGGTACTTACGCTCCGAGAACTCGATCGGAGCTACGCGGCCCTTCTCGCCGTCCTTCACGCGGACCATGTGCGTGGTCCACTCCGATGTCTTCATCGCGAGCTTCTTCACGCCTAGCTTCTTTTTCTTTGCCATAGCGCTGAATGGATCAGCGACATACAGTTCCTTCGAGCGGTCACCCTTCTCGAACGCGGAGTAGTCGATGTCACCGAAGATGGGCTTGGACGCCATGAGTGGTCTCTTTCTAACGTGGCTGGGTAGCTCTGTAGCCGGGAACCTCAGGGATAAGGAAGGATCAATGTGGTTCCGCTTTGCGGCGCCTCCCACTGATCACTTCCGTCTGGCCGCCCGTAACTACCTTTCCGAGTACAACCGTGCGCATGGCACGTCGTTTTCTGTAGCCTTCCCGAAGGCCTATCGCATGAGGCTCAAAGAGGGGCGTCGATCTCCTCGAAGAACCGATGGGCAAAGTAGAAGGGATCAGGGGAAGCCCCAACCCCCTTCGCGATGATGCAGAAGGACTGGTTCAGCTCCGTGAAGCTAGCCTTCAGGAACTTCACGTCGAACACCTTAGGCATCGCGCGCTCGAGGCGATCGTTCATCGCATACGCTGCTGCCCACGAACCTGGTGTCGTCGGAGGGTAGTAGGTCCAGTCCGTGTCGGGCGGATAGAAGTGAAAGATCATGGCGTTGTCATCGATACGGACACCGTATTCGACGTGGTAGTTCTGGGTCTGCTTCATCAGCCTCCCAGGGATGGCGTCGAGCAGGCCGGTCGCTGGGGACCAATCTGCGCTTTCGAATGCTTCGTTCATGTGATCACCTCGTCGGTTTCAGGGTCGATATCGTAGATGTCGGCGGTGCTATCAGGGATCTCAGTGTTCTCTGTCTCGTCGAAGAGCGGAACGAGCTCTCCGGCGGTGTCGATAACGGCCGAGAGTGCTGGCATATCCTTCACGCTAGCGAGCTTCGAGGCATCATAGAGGGTTTCGATCTTCTTGAACTCCTCGAGCAGGTCTGCGCTGCCACCACGATGCGTCTTCAGCTCTTCGTCGGCCTGCTTGACCAGGCTGAAGGCCAGCAGGGCTGCTTGTGTGCGTGCCAGGGCGGGCTTTGAGTCGAGCAGGACGTGCTCCATGAACAGGGCGAACCCGTGGTCTCGGAACGCGCTGTACTGCTCCACTGGGGTGAGAGACTCTGCGCTGCGATCTACCATAGCCAAGGTAAGGGCGGCTCCGGCGGCCGACCTAGGCGAGTTCAGCGCGGCCAGGTAGTCGTTGTTGTTACCCTCAGGAAGCCACCTTCCGATGATAACTTTCCAGTCGTTTGCGGACAGCGTCGAGGCATCCCAGAAGTAGTGCGAGTACGCCTTCACGACGCGCACATTCATGGTGGAGTCGTCGAAGCCGAAGCGGCTCTTGATACGTTGAGCTATCGAGGCTGGGCTCAGGGGCCCTAGCATCAGTGCCTCGATCATCCTACGGATGATGGGCTCGTTCAGTAGGTCGATCGCGGTATTGACGAAGCTATCCCTTCGCCACATCCCTGCGATCTCCCACTTGTCCAGGAACTGTATGGTGTTTCGGTTCAGGTTATCTGCGAGCGGGTCGAAGTCTGGTGGGAACACCATCTTCTTGCGCTCGCTGACTACGGATACGATGAACTTTGCGAGCTCGTGCTCTTTTTGCGGGAGTGGAAGCCTGAGATCAACGAGGTGGTTGATCACATCTGTAGTGCTCAGGCCTCTCTTACTGAACAGATAGTTGATGTAGTTCTTGGAAGGGTGTCTGATCACATTCCTCGTCCGTCCTCCCGAACGTCGCGTAGTGCGAGCGCCTTGAGCCCCTGGATGACCTCGTCGAGCGCGCGTGCTGCCCGTGCAGCTGCGAACTCTGGGATCTCGGTAAGCCCGAGACGGCTGCCGAGCACTAGCTCGCAGACCTTCGACAGGCACTTCTCCAGGTAGGGAATACTCGAGATGTACATGCGCACGTTCTCGGAGTTGATGAAGCCGAGGCTGAGAACAGCGTCGACTGTCATGGCGTCCGGAAGAACGGCTGCCTCTTTCACGAGGCTCTGCCGCAGCGCCCTTACCTCGTGGCTACGGGAAGACGCTAGCTTACGCGTCTGCTCGACCACATCGCTGGCCAGCCGCACGTCCTCTAGACCGCTCACCATCACGGTCTCCCCGGCCTGGGCCCGCGCGATCTTTTCGTAGGCCAGCTTTGCCGGCGTACCAGCAAGACAAAGAACGAACGCAGCCTCTTGCACACCAAGCCGCGGCGCCGTTACCGCAGCGAGCTTTGGCATGCCATGGAACCGCAGAACGACATCGTCGTAGTCACCACCGAATACGGTGATCGAACGGGTACCAGATGCCGTCTTCGACACCTGCTCCTCAGTGTCGATCAGAGGGACCATGGTCTCTTCGTTCAGGCTCAGGAACCTGGCCGAGCTCGGCATGTGGAACTCGTTCTTGAGCACGACGATCTTCGAGAGCCCAGGCACGAGCCGCACTCGAGACTCCTCACCGGTCAGGCTTCTCACCAGAAAGCTCTCACCGGAGTCGTTGCTTTCGCTGCCCAGCACCATGACTGGTACCGTGGCCTGTACACCGCCCTGCCCCGCGGCGTAGAAGACGCCGGTGCCCTTTGCCGGTGCTGAGGGTAGGTCGACGCCTGCAGCGACATGAGAGCCTACGATCTGGCCCTGCACCATAGCGCTGGCGCCGTTCGTGAAGACTGCCATCGGAACGAAGGTACCGTCGAGGTCGAGCAGGTTAGGGATGACCCAACCGACCTGCTCCTTGCCATGCACAGTCTTGACCTTGTAGATGCCAGGCTTGTCGATCACTGACCATGTCGACGAGCTGAGATCGATTTCTGTAACCTGGACCGCGGTGGGAGCCACCGTGACTGCACCATCGGTGTCCACCTTCGCTACGACATCGGTACCGGCGAACTTGATGGCCTCTGCGCGGCTCATGAGCGTGATGCTTGGATCACTGTAGGTCTTGCGGCTGGCCTGCTTGCGCCAGTACCCAGACTCTTCACTGAAACCGATCTGCACTACGTCAGCCGCTACGCTAGCCGTGGCGAGCTTCATCAGGTCCTTGATCCCAGCATCGCGCATCACCGTCTTGTCAGCCCCAGCAAGCACACGAAGTGCACCTACGAAGGCAGAGTCGGACGCAGCAGAACGAATGACCTCCGCTGCAGTCTTGCCTACGACATCAATGTCTTGGCCAAGAATGGTAGGCAGGATGGCGTTGAGCATGGTGTAAGCGGCGTCCGACGAGAACTTCATACCGGGGCCTGTGATCGTAGTCATACCATCACCACTGCCACCGCCGCCGATCCCCGAACCGAAGCCAGCACTTCCGCGGCCCGGAGGATGGAACTGGTTGTAGATCGATGTATCGCCCCAGTCCTCCGTCGTCATCTCGAAGGTCTCTGGCCGAAACAGCGCCTCCCTCAAGGTCTGGCCCTTGAGCGGGAGCATGCGGCCATTGCGCATCATGATGAGGTCAAGCGGACAGAGAACGTGGTTCTTCACGATCACTGGAATGAGTACCCGTCTGCTCGTAGGACCAGGGCGAGCAACAGCAAGCGAGCTGTCCGTCGTGTTCTCGATGATCACGACACCCATGCCGAAGCCCGACTCCTCGTCGATCTTCATCATCTCGACTCGAGGGGTGTAGTCGCTTGTCTCCGGGGTCGTCCGAAACAGCTCCGTCAAGATCTGACGCGGCCATGCCGTAGGATCCTCGTCGAGATGAGCCGACGCCGCCTTTTCCGTGGAAGCGGTCTTCTGGAACGTGAGTGCAGCCGTCGTGACGAAGAGATCCATGTTGGACATCGTAACACACCTTATTCGAGGAAGACCTTTGTCGACAGAATGCTCTGTAGCGCAATGATGGACGGAGGCGAGAGCGTCGCAGTACTAGTCGCAGGGTTCACGATCCAGATCGCCGATGCCAGGAACTGAACCAGCTCTGGGCCCTTCACAGCCTGCTTGATAGCAAGTCGGCTACCTAGCTTCACCTGGGCGCCACCAAGGACATTCGCCTGCGCCGCAATGGATTCGATCTTACCGTTAGCCGTCGTGACCTCGTCACCTGTGATGGTAACACTACGATTCCCACCCACTGTGAGCTCATCGTTTCCAGTGACGTGGATCTCACGGCCAGCCCCCACGATCTCAGCTTTGTCGCCGGAGGTGGTGATCACCATGCTGTAGACCTCGTTCTCTACGGTGCCATCATCCCGGCTGATGCCTTGGGGTGCGATGTGTACCTGCCAGGCTGCCTTATCGCTCCCACCAAGCGGTAGGTGCTGGATCCGCACCGTAGCCTTAGCATCCTGAGAGAACTCGTTGAGATGGAATGTGTAGGTCGCCGGGGCTTGTCCCGAGGGATCATCCTCCTGCCTACCCACAGTCCACGCGATGTCGCCCCCGAAGCTGTGCATCTCGTAGTTCTCGCAGAAGTCCTTGATGTAGTTCAGGACCGGGATGTACACGCGCTGTGCAATCGGAGTAGCTCCGATCTGCACCACACCACCCCGGCGAAGCATGATGAAGTTCTCGTCACGCGTGGTGATCGCGATATCACCTGGGTTCAGCTTCGGTCGCCTAGATCGAAAGCTCACGTCGGTTGACGACCCCTCAGCAGCAACGCTCGGCCGCGCCGGTGCATCGGTGGCACTGACCGTAGCGCTAGCGGCTCCTATATACCCAAGAATGAACGGCGGCGTGTTGTCGTTCGGCCATGCGATATAGCAGATCGATCCAACCTCTGGGAGGTGGTGGATGCCCTCACCATTGGCGGGGTTGTGGTACGGCGACATCGTCTGGATGTCTTCGACCGTTTTCGCGGTATGCCGAGACTCCGCCGTGACCGTATACGTCTCGCGATTCACATTAGTGATCGTGCATTCCTCGCACCGGAAGTGTGAGAAGCGAGAGTGTGAGGGTGCGCCTGGTGTACGGGCCATTATTTCGGAGCTCCAAAGGGCATGGCCCCAGGCTTAGCGCCTACGGTGATTCCTACTGCGAGCGCCGGGATGGGGTGGCGCCCGGTGACGTCGCTACGCTGACCGTGTTGGATACCCGTGAGGATGCTCTGGCCGATGCGCTCACCCTGCAGGCGTGCGATCCAATCATGCTGCCTGCGCAGCGGGTTCGTCTTAGTCGGCAGCAGCATCGACGCGTACTGTATCTGCTCCTGGTCCTTCATCTTGTTACGGTTGATCTCGTCCAGCACCGACTTCTGCACGTAGTCTCCGCGAACGTAGCCGCTATGGCTGCCGGGATCGACGACCCTGACGACGCCTGTGGCGTTACGTACAGCGAGCTCGACGTGCCGACGTAGCACACCTTCGCGGCCGTAGATGTTTCCGATCTTGTCCACCATGTGCGCCTGCACAGCGTCTAGGCCCTTCGTCGCGAGGATGTCGTGGATGTTCGGATCACCTGTAGTCAGGGAATCCCCACGCTTCACTTCAGCGCCAGGCTTGATGTGCTCGAACGGCTTCTGTCGCGTCTTGACCTTAGTGCGATCGAACGAAATCACCCAGTCGCCACCCTTGCTGTGGTGAACGTCTGTGACCTTCCCCGACAACGGGGCAAGCGCAGCGTCTTCGCGGCCACGCTTCGCAGCATCGAAGAGCTTCTGGACATCGCCGAAGTCCGAGATGTTCTGCCCACTTGTACTGACGATGCCACCGCCATGCGTCTGCTTCAGCATGATCTGCGCCGCGCGCTCGCCGAGCGCCTGAGCCGCTACAATGCCGACGTTCTCGCCCATCGCGTACTCTTTGCCGCTTGGATGTACGCCCATGCAGGTAGAGCAGATCCCTTGCGGCATTCGGCACTTCAGCGGAGATCTCACGACCATCTGGTCTACGCGATGCTCCTTGGCCTTCGATAGCATGTCAGGGGTGACGACATGCCCTGCAGCGTAGGTGTGCGTACCTAGCTTCAACGCATGCGCGAGATGACGATCGATGACGTCCTTGTGGCCGATGGGCATAGACAGGCCATGTGGCGTGCCGCAATCATGAGACGTGATGGGCTGATCGATGTTGGCCTGCACAAGGAGCTTGCTCATGTAGCCAGGCTCCCGGACGGAGTCAGTCTTTTGGATCACACCTCGGCGAGCTCCAGCGGCCTGAAGAAAGTAGCCGCCGACATCGATACCCTCAGCGAAGCTCTTCACGATAGGTACTCGAGACGGCGCACCTAGGTGATCCTCTACCAGCATCGGTGCCATGAGGAGGCCCTGGAACTGCTCTCGCTTGGCCTTGATGCCAGAGCCTAGAGGCGCCGGCGCCATGTCCGAGACATTCGTAGGATTCTTGCGCAGCTCAGCAGTGTAGACATCATGGATATCACGGGTCGCCTTGAGCCACACGTTCGTGATATGCGACTGATCTTTACCGCTCGCATGCATCGCATCCGTCTCTTTGCGCGCAGCTGCAATGATCTTATCTCGCGGAGCCCGGAGAGGCTCAATGTCCTTGAGCCCTACAGTGTGTCCTGAATCGTAGGCCATGCGGAAGCCTAGGCGAGACATACCGTCTACGATCTCGACGAAGTGCTTCGGAGAGTTCTTCGCCACGTCTTTCAGTATCAGCTCTTGGTACTTCCGATCGACAGGCTTCTCGAGGTTCGTAAGTACGTCGGCCTTGTACTTTTCTGGAACTGCCTCAGCGATACGAAGGCGCCCAAGCGTAGTCTGCCCTACGCCCTTGACGTTGATCTGCTGATTCAGGTTGATCACGTTATCTGTGAACGCCTTCTCTGCGTCCACGTGGCTCTTCAGCACGGTGTTGTGCTTGCCACGAGGGATCGACATACGATAGAGGCTGAGGGCGGCTTCGTTCGCTGGGGCGTAGAGAACATCACCGCTGGAATCAGACAGCGTGCGCTGCGACGGCATGATGCGACGCGCTTCTTCCACGGCCTCATGTGTGAGCGGGACCATGAGCGCTACGGTATCGCCGTCGATGTCTCCTCCCAGGGGCGGAAGGATCAGCGGGCTGACCTTGATGGCGTTGTCGTTGGTGAGCTTCACGCGCTGTCCGACAAGGCCATACTGATGCAGCACGGGGTCGCGCTTCATCAGCACAGGCCGGTGCAAGATCTCTTGCTCGAGTGCCTTGATGGCGACAGGATCTTTCCGGCTAACCATGCGCTGTGCTTCATCCGGCTTGATGCGTGCCTGGATGAGCCGGCTAACGATCATCGGGCGCATCAGCTCGAGAGCAATCTTCTTCGGTAGGCCGATCTCATCGACGCTCAGGTTCGGGTCGACAACGATAGTGGCTCTAGCAGTGTAATCCTGCTTCTTCGCGATCATCTTGTCTTGAAAGAACCCGTCCTTGGGCTGCTCGCCAGAGATCATGTGAAGAATCCCGGGCAGGGTCTTGTCGGGGTCTTCCTTCGTGCCCCGCATGTCTAGCTCGAGGGCCTTCTTGCCCTTCGGCGTAGTGCCGAAGAGGTTCGACAGCTCTTGGTACAAACCAGCACGGGCATCGAGGGTGTTGTTGTACGGGACCTTGTTGTCGCCCTTGCGCAGCGACTCATTCACCATACCAAGCCTGCGGTACAGGCTGTTGAGCGGGTTGTTCTTGACCGTACCATCGGGGAGCGTGGTCTGAGGACGGAACACAGGAGGCAGCACAGGAACAGCCTTGATGGTCCACGCCTCGTCCAGTCCCTTACCTGAGTCAGCGACGTTCTTCAGTGCCTTGTACTTGAAGTGCAGCTTGTCCAGCTGTGCGCCTTTGATCTTTGGGTCCTTGAGCTGCGCCGCCGCAAGCTTCATCTCCTTCGTCACATCGATCCGCTTCAGCGCATCGCGCATGGCGCGACCACCGAAGGTTCCATCAGGAAGCGTCTCCTTGCCCTCGATGATCTTGTGGATGTCGGTCTCCTTGATCCCTAGGGTGTGCGCGATGGCTCTAGAGTACACAGGGTTCGGCATCGGCTCTACAAGCTCGATATGTCCCCAGTGATGCCCGATCGCACCGCCCGTGATGTTGGGATCAAACAGGCCACCAGGCTCCGCCTTCTCATCCTTGCCCCTGATGGTGCGGGTGGGTCGTGTGATCTCTCCACGACTCAGCTCACGCGTCTCCTTATCGCTACGAGGCATCAGTCTGATCTCAGCACCAGACTTCTGAACGTTCACTCCTAGGCCAGTGAGCATCGCCTCGAACTTCTTGAAGACAAACGGAATCTTCGGGGCCGGGATTCGATCACCGTTAGCCAAGGCACCCCACACCTCACGTGCCTGGCCTTGGTCTGACTTGAGGGTCTGCATCTCGCGGAGGTTGTCGTTGAGGCCCGCGGCTAGGGCGGCGTAGATACCTAGCGAGCCCAGGCTCTGGGCGCCGCTATGGCCGCCACCACGAGGCACCTGGGTGTCGTTGTCGTAGTGCATCTTGGGTGCGTCGAACTGGGTCATGTCTGGCCCACCCGAACGCATGTGCGTCTTCTTATCGATCTGATGCTCGAGCTGGAACGCGTAGTGAGGGCCCGTCATGATGTCACCGAGCTTGCGACCGCTCTTCGGGTCGTAGAGCGCATCAGTGTCCGTGAGCCCGTGATGCTTCAGCTCGTCCTGCACCTTCTTCAGGTAGTCGACACCACCCTGAAAGTTCTTCACGAGGTATGTCTTGCCGGTCTTGTCCGCGATCTTACCGGCAGCAGTCTCGAGCAGCTGACCTGGGTTCATGCGACCAGCAATGCCGAGGGGGTTGAGCAGCATCTCGACGTGCTTGCCTTTGGCGTCATGCGGCATCTCTGCATCAGGCAAGATCTGCGTAACGATGCCCTTCGCGCTATGCCGCGTAGAGATCTTCGACCCAATCTGCGCCGGCTCCAGGGTCTTGAGATGTACGACGACATTCTTACCGACACGCTCAGAGCGCACTACCTCGGCCTCGTAGTCCCCATCCCAGATCATCGACGAGTTCTGGTACTTGTTACGTAGGCGCTTTCCGATCTTGTACTTCGCGTTGATGTCTGCCGTACCCGGCAGAGAGACCTCACCTAGCGCAAGCACCAGCGGGTCACCTGGCTTGACCTTCGTGCCAGGCTTGACGATGCCATCGTCGCCGATCTTAGCGATGCGGTCGTTCGAGTAGACACCAGGCTTGCCGATCAAGAACTCCTTGCGGCCGATGACATGGGTGTCTGACACCAACATGCTCGGCTTGTACAGGTGCTCCGAAGCCATGCGACGCGCTGCACTGTCCGAGATGACGATGCCGTCCTCGTGGTTCGAGCCGTTGGCGAGGTACGCCGTCCTGAGGTTAGTACCGATCGCAAGCACACCTTTCTTGGTGTAGTTGTTGTCTGCGATGACCTGGCCAGCGCGGACCTTGTCCCCTACGGCGACCAGAGGCGAGCTGTGTAGCTGGCCTTTGGGATCATTAGTGGGGTAGTGGTGGTAGAGGTGGACGCTGTGCTTTGCACCGTCCTTGCCCTGAATCACTATCTCGTCTGATCTAACTTCCTTCACCACACCGTCATGCGCAGCCGTGTGCGCGAGGAAGCCGCCACCGACAAGAGACTCGAAGGACTTACCGGCGCCAGCCTCGACCTGAACCTTCGGGGCCTCTCGCCCGACTACACTGATCGCCTGAGCCATGTGGCGCGCAGACATCGTAGATCTGCCCGCGCTATCGCTTTGCATGAACGGAACCAGGTTGGTCTCGACAGCGAAAACCTGCGCTGCGCTAGGCATGACGTAGTCAGCCTTCGCGAAGGCGATGTCATCGCGCATCTGCCCACGGCCATCGCTCATGCGTGTGTTCCGGTTCAGCGGAACCGGCTTGCCCTTGTCCCAGCGAACCTGGTCCGGCAACACGAGGTTGCTCACAGCAGCCGTCGCGGCATCGACATCCTCGAGCTTGCCCGTCTTCATATTGTGAAGGCGAACATGCGGCTTACGGTCCTTGATCGTTACGCCGAATGTAAGGTGCGTGTTCACACCAGCATTCGACTCCGGGGTGAACACCGGGTCGAGGAAGCCGAGGTGGCTGGGATCTAGGGAGGTGTTCGACTTCGACAGCGCGTGGGGGTTCTGGATGCCGCCAGGGCCCGTGATAGTAACCATCGAGCGGTCGGCGAGCATGGACAGCGGGTTCGTTTGCTTGCTGTTCGCGGCAAGGGACGTCGTGAAGACATGGTAGAGCGGGCGCTGAATCAGGTCCGGGGCGAAGACGTCACGGATCACACCTGCGTCACCCGCAGCCAGGCGTCGCTGAACCGTAGGCTTGTTGAGCTGCTTCTGTATGCGCGACGTGATATCAGGCGCCGCCTTTTGAATGCGGTCTATGAACTGATCTTTCGCGGTCCACAGTTCCTTGTATCGCAAGCTATCGATCGGGTCCGGGGACTTCCGTCTCGCCGCGACATCGAGCAGCTTCTTCGACGCTTCGAACAGCACAGCACCGTCGACCCTGTCGGACTTGACCCCGACGTTCGCGTGGGCAACCGACGCGTCGATCTTCGTGCCCTCGAAGATAGCTTTGATCTCCACCATCGGGTCCGACTTCGGGTCGAGCGGCTCTTTGCGCCAGGTCTCGTACAGGGACTTGAGGTCCCTCGCAGGATTTGCCTTTTTCTTCGAGGCCTCGTACGCGTCGTCTCCCCAGCCCTTCTTCATCTGCTCATCCGAGACGCCTAGCGCACTCAGCACAGAGTAGAGCGGGATCTTTCGTGCCCCGAGCTTCATGTGGATCTCTCCACCATCACCGGTCTGGACGTCGAAGCTACGGCCCTTGGCGAGCTGGAACTGTGCCTCGAACTCGCCCTCCTTCTCGGTAGCCTTGACGTAAACACCAGGACGCAGACGCCACTGGTTGGAGATGAACTTCTCGGTACCGCCGATGATGTAGCTGTAGTGCCTGGTGAGCTTAGGGATCTTGGCGATCGCCGAGTTCTTGCGGCTCACCATGACCTTACCGGTCGCGACGTCGACCACTTCGATGGTGCCCAGCACGGGCGAAGCCCATGAGCGTCCCTCCATCTTCGACTTGAACTGACCCTTCAGATCATCGACACCAAGATGGTCGTCAACCCTGAGGTTGGTGACCCTAACTTCGAACTTCCCCGTCCGGTCCTTCACCGGAAAAGTAGATCCGATTTGCTGGAGAAGCTGATCTTTCAGCTCTTCGAACTGTTGATGCGGGTCGGATGTCAGCACCCGCGCAGTCTACCCGCCTCGGAGATTGTGGGTCAACGCGAGCCTATCTACAGCTATCAGCATGTGGAGTAAACATGACTGGTACTCGCGATCAACAAAACCATCAGCAACAAGACAGCCTCACCATGTACGAGCGCGCACTGACCCAAGCCCTCGAGGACTCGATGGATGGTACGCAGAACGATGGGGACGACGAGAAAGAGGACGAATGAGTTTGATGTCCGTGCTTCTGTGGTCTGCGCTCGCCGGCTTCATGCTCGGGGCAGCAGACGGCGTCCTGTTCAGCTCAGCATGGAGGTGGCTGCTGTCATGAAAGATGCGAACCACAGCAAGGCTATGCCCGCGACAAGATCTCCCATAGAGACTACGCCGGGATGTGATGCCTGCGGAGAAGAAAGTATCGGCATGGGCATCGCCGTCGTGATGGCCGTACCCGGGATGCTGTTCCCGAGCACTGAGTACGACGTCCCTGTCTTCATCCCCGACCCCGACGTGAAGTTCCGCAGCATCGTGTTTCCAAACGGAGCAACCGGCTTTGTCACTGACGAGACTACGACCAAGTACCTGCACCGCGAGTGTTACGACGATCTAGTCGAAGAGCTCGCTTACGCTGGTCTCGAAGAGATCGATGATGATGACGATGAATGATCGAAACCGAAAGCACAAATGACCTACGGATTTCAACAAGCCCTGGAACTGGTTCGGCGAGAGCTGAACATGCAGAAGACCCTGACCGCCAAGGGCGTGCAGCACCCACTGAACAACCCGCTGATCCTCGGTCCCGTAGGCGGCGGCAAAACTGCGATCGCCCACGAAGCCTGTGAAGCTGAGTCGCTCACCCTCCTCGCTATCAACTGCGGTGAGAACAGTGACGCCACCGACGTCTCAGGTGTCCCGGTCCCTAGCATGATCAAGCACCTCATGGACGAGGGCACGGTCGGCGAGAAAGCCGGAGCACAGGGTGCCTACATGGAGTGGGTACTGAATAGGTACGCTTCGATCGCATGCGCACAGCCTGGGTTCCTGCTGTTCGACGATCTCGACAAGGCCCCTCCAGCGGTTCAAGGGGCCCTGCTCGGGGTCACAGCAAACCGAAAGTTCCGCGACAAGTCTCTTCATCCGGGCACGCTCATCATGGGGGCGGGCAATCGGCTCGGTGACGACATCTACGCCAATGAGATCTCTGAGTCACTGCGCACACGCATGACTATCATCGAGATGGCCCCCGACCTCGTCAGCTTCTCGAAGTACGGCCGAGCCAAGGGTGAGATCCACGAAGCCGTGATCGGATACTTGCAGTACAAGCCGAGCCAGCTGCATCAGTGGAAGGAAGGTGCATTTCGCTTTCCCACACCCCGAGGCTGGTGGGAGGCGTCGCAGCAGATGTTTGCGTACCCCGTAGCTGACGAAGACCTCTTCAGCACCGGGAGCCGCGACAACTGGAAGGGCATCGTTTCGCGCAAGCTCGGTGAGCACATCGGCAGCGACTTCTGGGCCTGGTATCAGATCATCAGCAAGGTAGACGTCGATGCGATCTTGATTCGCGGAGACATGGCGACCACTGGCGATTCCGCCGCTGTACGCATGCAGCAGTACGCCGCAGTGTTCCGTATCGCCCAAAAGCTGAACCAAGACGGTGTGAAGCCTGCGTACGTAGGCCTCGGGGCCTGGGTCCCACAGATCGCGCCTGAGATGCGCGTGGCCCTGATTATCCAGCTCTCAACGAAGTCAAGGACCTCGATCGCCACTATCTTCCCAAAAACCGCAACCGACATGCTCGCAGAGTATGTCTCTACGCCGTCAGGTACAAAGAGGACATAATGATCGATGAGCGCAGTATCACGAACAAGGAAGCGCTTCATGCTGTAAAGCAGGCGCTCCAAGACCTGATGCTGTTCTTTCCGCTGTGCGGTCTCTCCTACTTTGGAGAGGCCGTGCAGGTTCGGGAGGAGCGCAGCATACGAACGCTGATGACTGATGGGCGCCGGGTTTTCTACTCCCCGGACTGGATCAACGGCATCACGCCTAATGCTCGGATTTTCGATTTGCTCCACGAGTGGCTGCACATCTTTTTCAACCACGTCGCCCGTACTGGAGATCGTAACAAGAAAACGTGGAACGTCGCGGCCGACATGGTCGTAGTCCGCGAGGCCTGCTTGATCCTGTCTCGAGGCGGCAACATATGGACTGCACCTCCGGACGGAATCATACCGCAGCCCTGGGCCGCGGACATGACAGCCGAGGAGATCTATGACGAGCTGATGAAGCAGCAGAGCCTGCCCGCAGGCAAGGGAAGCGGTGAGCACGAGAGCGGCGAGGACTTCGCGGAGCCCGAGCATGACCCAAGCGTAGGTGAGGAAGAAGACTTCCTTCGTACGTTCATGGAGGAGATCGCCCAAGCTGTGCTGATACAAGAACAGATCACGAGCACACCAAAATCGGAGATGCTCACAAAGGCCATCAGAGACAGGCTCACTGATCTTGAGAAGTCTACGGTGCCCTGGAGTCGGCTACTACGCGGCACACTGATCTCCCAGATGGGGCAGGTGGCTCCGACGTACTCGCCTCCGCGCATGCGCTATTTCCCTGCCATTACGCTGCCCTCGATGCGGTCTCTGAAGGAGGAGAAGCTAATCATCCTGATCGATGTCTCGACGAGCGTAGGGCCTAGGCTGCTGAAGACCTTCGTCTCAAACGTACTGCCTGCAGCCCAGCGCGCGAATGAGGTCATGATCGTCACCTTCGATAGCGATGTGCGCGAGACGATTCGGACTAAGAACCCGAAAGCTGTGTTCAGCTCCCTGACCTTTCAGCCGGGTCACCACAAATACACCTCCGTGGTATCGGCATTCGATATCGTAGAAGCGTACAAGCCCAAAGCGATCGTATGCCTTACCGACGGAGAGATCCTATTGCCAACAAAAACGTACCCACAAACGCTATGGGTGATCCCACAGGGAGGGAGGTCACAGCCATGGGGACGGAACTTCGTGATGGACGTCTCGTGGTGATCGACGTTCTTACACAGCTCGGTAGGGCAATGATCACTGAGCGCGTGATCAACTACCGCATAGCCGAGTCCTCCAGCGCACTCTGGGCCGCGGCTGGGGAGGATACCCTAGACGTTCTGAAGAAGATCAGCCCTACGTACATACATAGTGGCTGGTGGCCCAGGGCTCAGTTCGTGATCTACGGTATTCACCCCGCTAGCCCAAAGCTCCCAGGGTACCGAGATTCACGTGGTCCCCCAGACCACGAGGGCATCTCAAACCCACTTCAGCTCGCTGCCTTCTTCGCCGTGTTCGGCATGAAAGACGAGGCTGCTCTGGAGCTGAGATATCTGGATGAACAAGACGCGAAGGCTACCGACAACGGCAAGATTAGGCTCTACTCAGAACGCACGCTGCTCGTACCAGACTACTCAGAGCTAGGGCTAAAGAAGCGAGCGATGCGGGCCCGCGACAGTATCTGGCTTCGTGGCGCGTTCACTACTGGGTCGTACCAAAAGCTGGTACGTAGCCTGGCTCAGAACCTTTCCGATCTCGTTGACCTCGCCGTAATCTCGGCATCACGAAAAGAGTGGCCTGATCCAGCAATCCAGGACATCGCCTATGATATGGCGAGCAGGATCCTGGTGAACACAGGAACGAGCAACTTCTACTACGACGCCGCCACTAGCATCCAGCTGTGCACTGCTGCAGCCGCAGCAGACGCACTCCAAGGGCGTAACGGGGTCGCAAGGGTAGCTGGTCTCTATAGATCTGACTGTGACTCCACGTTCATGAAGGGCCTCTACACCCTAGCCTCGCTAGGTAAAGGTCCTCAAGACATAGTGATCCAGCGTATGTCACGGGGACCTAGGGTCGACGAGCTTCTCAAGATCCGGCATCTTGGCGTCATTGGTATGATCGATCGGATGCCATGGGAGTTCATAGAGCCGATTCATAACGATCCCGCGCTAATAGGCCGCGCGCTGCCATGGGCAGAATCGGCAGGCCCAACACTGCTGCGACGCTTCCTCACCGATCATGTCGGCAGGCTAAAGAGGTTGCCTAGCCTAGAGCATGATCCCGAGACCTATGGCTACTCTCTGCGCAGACTATCGAACAGCTCCCCGATGGAGTGGGAGTACGTGATGTCAAAGCTACATGATCGATGGAAAGCATCCAGGGAACTGCGGTCGAAACTTCTCGAGCTCACTGGTAGCTATGAGATCTCGTTCCTGGCGCTGGAAAGCTACGACAAGGACCATGGCGCTAAAGTAGCGCTACAGCAGCACCCCAACTACGATGCCATCAAAGCGATCACCGATGGGTTCGTCCTGCCGGAAGTAGGTAGCATCTGGTGAAGAGAGCCCGGGGTCATTCCCGGGCTGCTCCCTACTGGTTTGCTCGTCTAGGCGGTCGCTGCTCCGGCATCGGCCGCATGTCGACTGTCGGGGCTGCAGGGCCCGTAGGCTGCGTCCCGGCGCCTTGTGGGCTCTGCTGAGGCGGCTGGCCTTGCGGAGCGCCCTGCGGAGCGCCTTGCTCGGGCACTACGCCCTGGCTGGCCAGTAGCTGTAGTGCCTCAGGCTGGCTCTTCAGCTGCTCGAGGTACACGCGCTGCTGCTCAGGCGGCATCGTCTTCACTCTATCCGCTAGAGCTGCCGCTACGGCATCAAGGCTGTAGCCCGAGGGCTGTGCTGCTGCGCTGGAGCCTTGGATCTCGTCGAACGGCGTCCTGGGTGGAACCGATGCGCGTGCCATGGTCTGCTGCGCCGCGGACTGTGCCTGGGCCTGGTACTTTGCCATGACGAGCTGGGCCTCGCCTTGGGCCTGTGCCTCGACCAGCTGCTTCTGCCGCAGTGCTTCCGACTTGATCTTGGCCTCGCCAATCATCAGCTCGGACTCGTCTTCGACGTTTAGATCAGTGAACGACAGCAGGGTCGAGTCACTGATTTTCCCCGCCATGTTGAGCTGCAGCATCATCGCCTGACGCTGAAGATCATCGGCCATCTTGAACGGCTTGAACTTACCTTGAGGCAGTGGCCAGTTCATGTAGGCGCCGAAGCGCTTCGTGACCCAGTCGAGGAGACGTTGGTGTGCGAGCACGTTGCTGAGAAAGAAGTTCTCGAGCATCCGCATCGAGACGCTGGTCCCTGCGTAGGTTCCTCGACCGAACACGAGATCGACTGGAAAGCCCATTCCGGCGACCATGACCTCTGCTGCTTGCTGGATCTCCGGCATCAGCAGCAGTGAGCGCCCGTTCTCCCCGATGACCTGATGGCCAAGGGGGAATGGGAGGATGCCGTAGTACGCAGGATCAGCGCGCTGCCTCGCGAGCTCGCGTCGAATATGGTCTCGCCAGTTCGCGAGGTCGATCGTCGAAAAGGGATCTGCGTTAGCCGTTGCAGGCTGCGGGAACAGAAAGATCTGCGGTACTAGGTGCGTGAGCAGCACAGCTTCTTGGGCCTTGCGCATCACCTGGATGTAGAACGCGTCTTTCAGCACAGGCATCAGCAGAGGGATGCCCCAGCCACGGCTCATGCTAGACAACCCGGGTCTACGCATGTGAAAGATCTCAGACTTATCGAACACGAGCTGGCGTCGTGTCTTCACGGCCTCGAGAAAGATCTCAGGGGTCGTAGCTACAAGGTCCTTGCGGCCCATCATGATCTGACCGCGAAAGTCAGGACTGATGTCGAGCGCATAGTCCATGCGCCCCGTGGACTCGTTGTAGAAGATGTGGACGTTCTCAGGGTTCCAGCGAATCAGTCCGATCTCGCTGTACTTCGGGTAGTAGTCATCGCGTGAGGTCGCGAAGTCGTGCTGACCACAGGTCGGGCATTCAAGCCAGAACCTGTGATTCATGTAGCGCCAGTTAGGGCGTATGCTCAGCGCGTCGTGCTCCGCCGTGCACATCGAGTTCCCGCACAGCAGCTTCTTACGGAACGGGAAGCTCGCACTGACGAACGCATTGCCGTAGACGAAGTAGTCTAGGTTGATCTCATACTGGTGAACACGATAGTTCACAACACCGAGAAGCAACTCTTCCCACTTCTCGCGCACGCCGGCATCGCGGTGCTGAATGATCAGGTCGGTGACCGGATACTCAGACGCCTTCGTCACAACAGCATTGACGATGCCGTGCGTGAGGAAGTAGAACCGACAGAACCCAAACAGGTCTTTGATCGATGGCGGAGTGTACGTCGAGGCCTGATCGAAGAAGGGGTTGCTGAATGGCTGGTACTTCCGGCCGAGCACCTGACTACGATCAGCGTTGCCGCCCATGGCCGAGTTTGCGCCACCAGCGCCCAGCCCATTCGTACCACTGAAAAACATCAGCTAGCTCCGCCTGGTGTGCTGCGTTTTTTAGTAAGGAACGTCGCTGCGGCGTCCACAGCAGTACCCCCTACTAGTTGCGGGATCACGGGTACGCCTGCGGTAAGCATACCGCCGGCAAGCCCGGAGCCTACACCAAAAAGCTTTTGCTTCACCGACCTACCGCCACGACTACTCTCATCACCTCTAGCGAGGTCGGGGGCAGCGATGGCGAGAGGCAGGCCTACAGCTATGGCTGCACCTGTGCCGGAGCCTCCAATCATCGTGCGACCCAAAGCCTTAGCAGTAGCGATCGGCTTCGTGGCCATGCCCTTGGCTACGCCTGGAAGGCTCGTGATACCTGCCTTGGTTGCAGCATCGCCAGCGTGGCCTTGGCTTTCGATATCCTTGAGCTTCTCACCGAGTGCCTTGAGGCGCTTAGGCGAAGCACCGTGTGCGGTCTCGTCAAGGATGCGGCGATGGTGCAGCCTGAGCTCCTTTGCAGCCTGCTCTGATCCACGCATGCCGATCGCTCCTGGGGTCGACGAGTACGCACCGGTAAGGCCGTGGAGCTGGCGCTGACCGAACCGCTTCACTGCGCCACCAATGCGTTTCGCTGTCTCACCCACGGCCTGGCCTTGCCCTAGCGTAGGGTTCAGCAGCCGAGTGTCGCGATGCATGCGACCAAGACCACCTGCAGCACCACCGACAGCGGCTCCGCGCAGGCCCCCGCGTAGTGCTGCAGTTATGCTGCCGTCGTCTCCACGATTCATCACGCCCTGAGTGGCCCCAACACCTGCACCTAGAACAGCGGCTCGATGTGGGGAGTCAGTAAGCCACCGCGCAGCTTGGCCAATGGCCTTCGTTGCTGCCGCTGACTTCATGATCTCGTAGAAGACATCATGTGCGTCCATTATTTTCCGCCGATCATCCTGAGCTGTTGGATCATCTGGGCCTTGACCGTCTTGGCCAGGTCCCATTCGACTAGCAGTCGGTATACCGCAGAACCCACCGCGGTGTCTGGAAGACTCTCTACTGCCGCTGCCAGTGGTAGCTTGCCGAGGGTCTCGAACATCTCGCGGATCTCTGTCTTCAGGCCCTCGAACTCGAAGGGCACACGGCGAAGATCTTTACCACCACAGCTCACGCAAGCGGTGTCATTGTCATCACGGTGTAGCGCTTCGCAGGTCTTGCACTCGAGCTGCGTGTCTTCCAGCTCCCGCTGCGCGAAGTTGAGGGGCTGAGGGATGTAGGGGACGCCGGCACTCTTGAACGTTGCAGCGATGAACTTGTCTACCTCGAACGAGGTCTCTCGCTTGTCCACCATCTGCATGATCTCATAGCCGACCACAAGATGCCCAAGCTCAGGCTCTTCGAGGTAGACGAAGTTTGGCGACTCGCCGGCAAGGGCGCGGCACACCCAGTGGAACACTTCCCACTGTCGCCACGGCGATGGGGATGCCAGCACTACGCGGCCGGCCATGATCTTGTTCCAGACCTTGTTCGACAGTGCGATACCGTCGCGCTCAACCGTGAGGCGCAACACGTCGGGGTGCCATTCCGCGTACTCCATGCCGTACTTGTCGATGAGCATGAGCATCAGGACTACGGGATGCGCGTCGGGGTGGCGCCAGATATCCCTCAGGTTCGGCGCAGACTCGACGGACGCGATCTTGTCGCCCAACTCTGCAGCAGTACATGACGACACTGCACGAGCCGCCAGCGATTCCACACTAGCGGGCTCGTGCGGAGCCTGAGCCTCCGGTACAGCGCCAGAGCCCGACCATCCTTGCGGTGGCCAGGCTCTTGTGTTGCTCTCATCGAGCAGGAGGCTCATGAGATCAGGCCGGGTTGGGCAGGTAGACCAGGACGTAGCTACGCACGCCATCAGGCGCGACGTTCGGTGCGTACCGGCCGTATGGAGCCGCTGCTGTCCCAGCTGCGGTCAGAACAGTGCCAGCCGTGGGTACGACCCAGACACCGGTACCTGGATCAGTGCCTTCACGAAGAACCGAGACAGCGACGACGCTCGAGAGGACATCCTGGTCGAGGCCGAGTTCAGTGTTGAGAATACCGACCTCACAGGTACCAAGCACCCCACCTTGTGCCGGGACAGGGATCTTCGTGACCTGCATGTAGAATCTCACCGAGTTGACCGTAGCGTTTCCGCCTGCAGGCACCGCGATGAGCTCCGTGATCCGGTTGCCACGGACATCGATGCCCTCGAGCGCGATGTTCGACGCGATCCAGCTGGCATGGTTCGAGAACACGAACGAGATACGCCGCGGCACATCCATCACGCGATTGCCGACCCGCTCGCGATTGAACTCAGAGTTGGTGTCCAGGAGCTGTGCGGTCAGCGACGACGTGATGCTGTCGATCGAGCCGGTGTCGGCGAGGACACCGAGCTCGAGAAGCCCGCCTACGCCAGATGCTTCCGGAAGGTTGACCTGTGTCACCTCGGCGAAGAAGTTGACAGTCGTCGTGGTCCCTGCACCAGCAGTCGATGCAACAGTCTCGACGAGGGCAACACCCGACACGTTTTTGCCCGTGACTACGACGCTGCCGCCAAGCCAGTGTGCAGGCGTACCACCAGCGCCGACCGTGAGGGTGACGCGCTTGGGGCTCTTGATCACCGCTGCACCAGCGCCTGGTGCCAGGATGCCATCAAAATCCGCAACCGTGAGCACAACCGGGGCAGCAACCGACGCGAACGAGGCCTTGATGCCATCGACATCAAGGACACTCGTGCTGACGCGAAGGAAGAACTTGGAGACGCTCGTGGCCTTCTCGAAGGCTGCGAACGCGATATCGGTGTCCTTGCGAACCTCGAAGACCTCACCAGCCAGGCCGCCAGGCCCGTTGACGAGGTGAGGTACGGCCGGACCACTGGTGAACGTCTTGGAAATGGGCATGAGAGTCTCCTCTAAAATCTTGTTGCGCTGATCTAGTGAACGTTTGCAGCGAGCCGCGAGAGTACCACCTTCTGCGGGCTCGGCATGCTCTTGAAGATCCCAACAGGGTCTGCACGAAAGCTATGTGCAAACCCCTTACCGAACATGTCATCGAGCGACATGTCGCGCCCAGCCAGTGCAAGGAGATCAGCGGCGCTGGTGTAGTCAGTGCCCTCCGACCACGAATACGTGTCTTTCTCCTCGGGCTCGTTTGCAGCGATCTTTACGCTACCGTAGACCGCAGCAAACGGGTCGAGAAGCCCCACACCGGGACGACCATACGATCTCGATGCACCCGTGTCCTCGTCAGCCTCGCGGAGCATGTCAGCCATGACCATCGGAGAAATCTCTGATCGCTTCTCCAAGAGCAGCTCGTAGACCGCTTCCTTGCCAGTGCCCTCATACTGAGAGATCCGAGCATGGAGTTCGGAAACAAGATGTGGACCGTAAGCGTCGCCGGCATACTTCAGCAGCTCGCCGGAGATCTTGGTGCCGAGCTCATTCGCGCGGTACGACACCGTCTGCGCGAACATACGACGCTCAGCCAGAGGGAACTCCGTGATGTGGGTATCGAAGTACGCGCTGGCCTGCTTGACCTGCATCGCTGTGTCGATGGGGTACTGCTGTAGGTGAGGCAGCGCGTAGTGTGACGCCGCAGCGATCTTACGGGTCGTCACAGGCTCTGCCTCAGTGACGTCACCACAATGCAGCCAGCCCTCAGCGACCGCTACAGCCGCAATCTTTGCCGCCGCCGTCTTCGCCGGAAGGCTGAGCCGGCTCGAGGGGCTGCGGCGACCGCTACCCGAACGCAGAGACCCACCCGCAGGCATCGCCTCAGTACCTACAAGGTCAGCCTTCTTCGCGCGTCCCGGAGGATACCCACCAAGCTGTGCCTCGGGCTGATCGATCTTCCTGAGCTGCTCATCGAGCTTACGCCACGTAGCGTCATGATCAGAAAAGTGGGACAGCGCATCCCAGATGTGACCAGACTCCGGGCCCTTGTCCTTCGACAGTGCCGAAACCTGATCCTCAGACAGCTCAATCTCTCGTCCTGCCTGCTTGACGCCTGAGGCCTGCGCCATACGGAACGCGTCCATGTTCGCCTTACCGCGCTGCGACCCCTCACGCACCTTGCCAGCCATGTCCATGGCCCCAAGGCCCGCAACAAGGGCACTACCGACCATAGCGATCTTCACGATAGCCGCAGGAGGGTCCATCTCGTACCACGAGCACCCATTGATCAGGTTCGCGGCAACCTTCTGCTGAGCCGTGCCGGGAAGAAGATGACCGGTCTCGTTGAAGTAGATCATGGACAAGACGAGGTGTGCCTCGTCGTGCATGGCGTACTTACGCACCACGTCATCGCCGTTCGTAGCGACGAACGCGAACAGTCGATCGGGCAGGCGCCCTAGCTCCTCTTCGCTGAGAATACGGGCCGATGCCAGCTTCTCCGGTAGTTGCCGCCCTGAGGAGGCGATCTTGGTCCGAAGGACAGCGCCCTTCGGATCGTCGTAGAGGTCGAGCACGATCCCGGCGATTCGCATGAGCGCAGCGTATCTCGTAGAGGGGAAAGCGGTCAAACGCTCCTATCAGTAAGTAGAGGTGCTATGCCGCAAGACCCGCTCGATAGTTCGGTGCCCGATATCAGCAAACGAAACTGTACGACATGGGCTGAATATGAAACGCCGGGGTCATCGAGGACGGCGAACCTGTGCAACGGTGGATGGTACACAAACCGAGATGGTAGCTCCGAGCGCTACGAGGCATGTCTATCCAGATACGAGTGTAAGCAGGCCACAGCTCGCGAACGTGTTCACCTGCCCGTGGTCCAGCAGACCAACCCAGAACGACCATTCGGTAATCGACCCTCGAGCACTATCGTGGGGTCCAGCCCAAATCTACCGTCTGCTGCAGATCGTCTTTACGGTGGATCATGGGCCCCTGCGATGCCCAGTAATCTACCGCAGCGACAGCCCACAGGGCCCGGCATGCCGGCACCGTCACAGGTACAAGTGCCCCTGCCCTACCCAGTGCAGCCACCAAAGGAGTGGCCGCAGGCGATGCACACGCCGTATGCTGGACCCACGCCCGTTCACGGAGGCGGCATCACGCCGACCTTCCTACCAAGCAAAGATGAATCGATCTTCAGTAGGCTGTTCCTCAACGTAGCGCAGGGCATGATCGGTGCCAGCGGCTGGCACGTATTCGACTACAGCCGAACCGTAGATCTGTTCAGTCGACCTAGGAGATAACAGGGGGCGGCTTCGGCCGCCTACCCTCACCATGAAGTTCCCCAAACGCCAACCCGGCATCGGGTACATCGACTCGTGGTTGTGGCTGCCTAAGTCACACGTCAGTGGGCAGATGATCGAAAGCTCTTTTTTCTTTGAGAGCGGAGGTAAGTCGATCGAAGCCTGGCAAGAAGAGCGTCACCACTACAAGGTGCCGCGTAACTTCCTGCACCAGCAGACGCTACCTAAGCTGCCCTACCCGATCTACGACACCAGGCCGCAGACGTACCCGTACGTCAAGTTCAACAGCAAGGTCGTTCTAGACTCTCGAGAGGTCGGCAAAACCTACCAGACCGAAGGTAGCGCCGCGCTTCTCGCCACCACCGACGGTATTCTTTGCCTTCGTTGCGGTGCCGGTAAAACCGTCGTGGCCCTGCATAGCGCGGCCCAGCTAAACGGCCCCATCCTGATCACTGTCACTGATGCCGGACTTCAGGAGCAGTGGGTCGAGGAGATCGAGCTGCACCTCGGCATCCCAGCATCCGAGGTGGGCATCATCGGTGGTGGAAAGTTCGAGTGGAAGAAATCTATCGTGGTGGCACAGGTGAACACGCTCGCGCGACGCGCAGAGAACGATCAGCTGCCACCCGAGATGCTCTCGTACTTCGCCGTAATCATCTCCGATGAAGCACACGTCATGGGGGCTCCGTACTTCAACAGCGCGATCCCTCCGTTCTTTGGTCGCCGCTGGGGGCTCACAGCAACACCAGAACGCGAGGATGGCTTCGACGTTCTGCTCAAGTACACGATGGGGAACGTAGTCTACAGCTACCTCACCCCTGATCTCAAACCCAAGTTCGTGTTCTACCAGCTCCCGACCAAGCTGGATCCCAACTCCAGAGAAGATTTCGAGAGCACGCACGACAAGACCGGTGAGTTCCACTTCGGTATGACCTTCGGGTACCTCGCCCGAAAGAACAAGGACGACCGCACCACGCGCATTGTCGTTGAGATCAAGAAAGCGCTGGCAGTGGGGAGAGAGGTGCTCGTTCTGGCACACAGCAAGGAGATGACCGAGATCTTGGGCCAATGCTTCCCGAATGCTGGGGTGGTGAACGGCGATGTGAAAGGAGCAGAGCGCTCTCGACGTATCAGAGAGTGTAACCCTGTGATCGCCATCATGACACTAGGCAAGCAGGCCCTGAACAAACCTAGGCTCGACACGCTGTTCATCGTTGAGCCGTTTTCGAAGAAGGGGATCCTGCAGCAGACCATGGGGCGTATCCTTCGCCGCTTCACTGGCAAGAAAGAGCCCCTCGTGGTTGTGTTCGAGGACATCTTCGTACGACCGTTGACATTGCTATGCGGCAAGATCCGGATGCTCCTGCACCGCTGGCCCGAGTCTAAGGGCGGAGCAGTTCCCTACACGATCGTAAAGCTGAAAGCACCATGACGAAACTAACGAACAAGAAGTTCACGATCGACCGCACAGAGCCGGTCTCCTCGCAAAAATGGCGCAAGTTCCTCGTGGTAGTAGCGACAGGCAATACGCGGCTCGTCGGTACATACGACAATCAGACCCGTGGCGCTCCAGACCACGTGTACGCCCATGTCGAGGGTCAGTTCACACTCCACGGCGCTATGCTCTACATCTGCAACTTCAGCTTTCAGCCAGCATCAAATGGCTTCCAAGCACACATGGGGCTTCATTGCCTCGCGCCCTACGACCTGTCCGGGGCCATGTCGATCCAAATCGGTAAGTACGATCACATGCTGTGGGCGATGGACCAGCCTGCAGAGTACCGGGACTGGCTGTACGCAACGTACACCGACGCGTTTGATCCTCCTGTCATCAAGATGAGCTGAGCGTGCTCAATACAGCGACCAAGCTAAAAGTTCTGCGGGACAAGTGGATCGGTTGTACGAAGTGCGGGCTGTGCAAGCTACGCCAGAGCCCGGATATCGTCTTCGGCTCCGGCCCGTACGACGCCGACTTCCTTCTACTCACTGACGCTCCCGGTGAGTACGACGTCGAATGCGGCACCCTACTGATGGGAGAAGAGGGGCAGCTTGTAGAGGACATGCTGTCGAAGTCCAACATCAACCCGTCGAAGATCTTTCGTGTATCTGTCGTGGGATGTCGTCCTTACGTCGTCGTACCCGAGACCGAGAACTCACCCGAGAGAATCCAGGACCGAAGCCCGCGCAAAGAAGAGATCGACGCCTGCTGGACGAGGGTTCAAGAGATCATCTACCTCGTCGACCCGCGCATCATCATCGCCATGGGAGACGAGGCCTTCAGGGCTCTCGTCCACGTCAAGTCCCGTAGCCGGCATAAGAGCACCTCGACCGCTGTAGGTGATCTATTCGATGCCTGGGTACCTGGTCGCTTACGCGCCGTTCGGTATCCCGTAATCGCCACGCTGTCTCCGAGGCAGCTGGTCGCCAACCCTAGCGCTGCAGCCCACGGGCCGATCGCTACAACACTCGATGCTTTCATGAAAGCGTCAAAGTACGTCTCCACGATCAAGAAAGAGGAAACTTGAAAAAGCTACCGACGACCAACCCACCGATCACATTCGTATCAAAGCTGTCAGCCTTCGAGCAGTCCAGAGAGGCGCTTCAGGCGTTTCGAACACAGACCGCGAAGGTCCTGGAGCAGTACGATCTTCTCGTGGCCTCCTACAACTCTGCGCTCGACGATGTGAAGGCCACCTACCGTGAGAACTGGGAGACGATTGGCTCACCGTACGGCGAGTTCAAGATCACGAAGAAGACGGACATCGACGCGGAGCTACTGCTCAAGCTGATGCCGCAGGCTGAGGCTGCCGTAAATATCGAGTACAAGATCGACCGTAAGGTCTACGAACAGCTCGTGCGCAAAGGGCTCATCCCGGTCGAGGTCACCAAGGAGATCGAGTCTCCCGGTAGCATCTCGGTGTACGGACCCAAGCCCGCATGAACGGAGGCGCAAGCATCAAGGGCTCCATTGATCTCTCAGACGACGAAGGCAGCCCCATCGCGGAAACGAGAATCGAAACCATGCGAGAGAACGACAAGTACAAGGCGATCATGGGTGACTGCAGCGCGAGAGTTACCGTAGGCCTCGATGAGAGCATCGGAGGCCCGTACGGCTACAGCAACGCTAAGATCAGGGTCAGCGTCACGTTGTCCTGCGATCAGAGTGAAGAGAGCATGGAGAAGGCCAAGCGGTATGCGCTCGATGAGTGCCTCACGTTCATCGAGGACCACATCGGCACGTCCTACAAGCAGCTCACTGATCACCTAGAGCGCTACTACCACAAGGAGGCACGGTGAGTAATGACGGCTTCCTCGGCACAGAGATCCGCATCGCTGGCATTCAGATCGAAGGGCGTGGTGGTTCAGGTACTGTCGTGAAGTACCGCATCCAGTTCGCAGACAAGGAGGGCAGGGTTCACGGAGCAACCAACCACGAGGTAGAGATCTCCGGCGACCCGACGTTCTTGGCCCCCGTAAAGGAACTGCTAGACGCCATACGATCACACGCTGAGAAGACCCACTTCTCGTCCCCCAATCATACCGCGAAACAGGCAGGTGTCCGTGGAATCGCTGAAGCCCTTTCTAGATCAACTGATTCCTCTGACGAGCCTGGCAGCCAGGGTTGAGGAGTTCGCCGAGCGCTGCCACCCCGACTTCATCTACACCGACGCCGAACCTCGAGGTCTGAGGTTCATAGAGCTCGATCTCGCAGAGCATGTCGGAGAGGACTTCCCTCGAGTAGTCACGGGCCTGTCGATGCTACTCGGAGACAAGCCTGAGCCTTTCGCCTTTACCGACTGGAGCAGGCAGCAGCTACTGTCCCACCTAGGCACCAGGGAGAAGTGGTTCGATCCCGTCAGCCGCACGCAGGAGGTCGCCGAGCTAAACGCACGCCTGCATGCGATGAGCGGATCAGTATTTCGAACCATGCGCGGCTTCGATTCCCCTGACCTCAACCTGTTCCGTGGTCTCGTCAGCTCGAGGTTCGCTGACCTACCTGACACAGAGATCATGAAGACCCTCGTGGACCTGCTACCTGAGGGCTACGCGCTGAAGCGCTTCTCTGGTAAGACTGATCGCGCCTTCTACGCCTACGCCCTCACTGCGGATACGATAGGCGTTCCTGGGTCACTACTACACGGGCACCCTGGGATCGTAGTGAAGAACAGTGAGGTCGGGTTTACCTCGCTCTACCTCATCCCAGTGCTCTACCTACACGACAGGCGCATTCCGCTGGTGCTGAAGCGGCATGCAGTGCTACGCAGGGTTCATCGTGGCGACGTCAAGGCCCTGACATCAGCCTTCGAGGAAGCACTCACGAGGGCCTCAGAAATCTGGGGACCCTTCGAGAAGCGTGTCGCTGGAATGAAGAGCATCACGTATGCTAGCACTGACACCGCGATCCAAGCGATGACTAGCTTCCTCATGTCCGCTGGATCCGACAAGCGGTTCATCAGCAAGTGCGAGACCACATACCGTAAAGCCACGATCACAACACACAGCGCCATGAGCGTGTTCACCGCAGTGCTCGATAGTATCGACATCGACCACAACCAAGATGCTGCATACGTAGCTGCCGAACTGGCCGGCGCTGTGCTCATGCTCATCAAGTAGTGTTGACCTTCTCGGCCAGTACCCTTAGAACGGCAAGCCCCTCCAGGAGAGTCTGTGGTCAATATCGAACTCCGCCTACTTGCGAAGATGCTCCACTCCGGTGACTTCACCCCGATCATGAAAGGGGAGATTACCGCCGAGAGCATGACGACCGAACAAGGACTGGTCTTGTTCGAGTTCATCACGACGTACAGAACCTCGACCGACAACGTGGCGGGGTTCCCGTCTCTATCGGTGGTGCGAGGGCGCTTCACGAACTCTGCGATCGAGCTTACGGACCCAGACCCTGGGGACACGATCGAAGCGCTGGTCTACGAAACGCAGATGCAAAAGATGAGAGCGAAGGTTCAAGAGATCGCCGTGGATCTCGATAACCTAGCGAAGAGCTCGGAGTCCCTCACCGAGCCTCTCATCAAGAAGCAGAACGAGCTTCGCAAAATGACGGACAAGCTGCAGAGATCGCAGCATGTCAGCCTGGCCCGAGGGTTCGACGACGTCCTCGCCGACTACGACAACGGGGAGATCATGGTCGAAGGCATCCCGTGGCCATGGCCGTCGATGCAAAAGCCGACCAAGGGGATGCAGAGGGGCGAGTTCATCATCATTGCGGGGCGTCCCAAGTCTCGCAAGACGTTCACTGCTCTGATGGTTGGCGTACACGCCATGATCAACTCGGGTGCGCGGGTGCTGGTGTTCACGCCCGAGATGAAGCGGCGCATGGTCTTGCTTCGCGTTGTCGCTTTCGCCTGCCAGCTTCGCTACACCGAGTTCAAGGATTCATCGCTCGATTCGATAGAGACCATGCGGCTACTCGAGGCTGCGCGCCTCTACGGCCGGATGCCTGACGAGACGGATGCGCAGTACGGCTTCCGCCTGTTCTCTAACCTCCCTGGGATCAATCCGGACCGTCCCCCGTCGATCGACATTGTAGAGTCGACTGGGCGCACAGTGTCCTGGATGGAATCGCAGATCAAGCTGTTCAGCCCAGACATCGTCATCGCGGACTCGTTCTACCGTCAGGTCGCTGATGGTCAAAAACGAAACGACACCGACCACAAGGCCATGTCCCAGCTCAGCCGGAACATGAAGGACATGGCCATGACTGAGAACGTCGTACTGATCGGTACGCACCAGCTCAACCGTGAGGCCGAGAACAAGGTGGGTTCTCTATCGAACCTTGGGTACTCAGACGCGTTCGGTCAGGACATGGATCTCGGCTTCCGTGTCATCACGGGCAAGCTGAACGGAACCGACGTCTCAGCCTTGGTGGTTCTAGGCGGACGCGAGGTACCCTTCGATGGTATCTTGATCAACAACGTCCCGTGCTGCGACTTCACCGAGATCGCACCGATCACCAACAAGTCTATGCTGACCGCGCTCCTCAACCAAGAGGACGAGCAGGATGCCAAGGACGAGGCCGACGCTGCCAAGGACAAGGTTCGCAAGAGCACCTTCAGCAACAAGACCGCGAACCAGCTCAAGAAATCTACTGCTGCTGCTGAGGTAAGGGCAGGCATCAAGCACAACCCATTCGACAAATCCGAGGTCGATGACTGATATCGCATCCGCTCTGTTCGCGTTTGCGCCGCACCTAGAATCCACTGCGAAGCGATCGAGTGGGTACATCATGATCCAATGCCCGTTCCATGGAAGCGGGCAGGAAAAGAACCCGTCGTGCAGCGTAGCGCTCGAGAAGCCCGTGTTCTTTTGCCACAGCTGCCAGACCTCGGGACATGTGTCCTTGATCTTCAAGTCTATGGGGCTTGGCAAGGACAACATCGCCACGATCCTGAAGTCCTCGGGCCTAGACAAGCCCTATGAGAAGACGTCACGGCGGGGCAAGGTTGCAGCACGCCTGACTGCAAACATGAACGTCTTCCGGGGACCGTTCGTCCTCGATGAGGACGTTCTCGACGAGTACCGCCACGCCCCGAAGATGCTGCTGCGCGCAGGCTATGCGAAGTCGACGCTTCGGCACTTTGAGGTCGGGTACGACCCCAATAATCTCCGCATCACGTTCCCCATCCGCAATGTCTACGGAGATCTAGTAGGCATCTCGGGCAGGGCGATGCTCGAGGGCCAGGAGCCACGCTACAAGATCTATGACTCCGAGATGAAGATGCGGGAAGGCTTCCACATCCCGAAGGAGTACTCGATGGAAGAGGTCAAGGACTCCGTGCTCTGGCATGGGCATGTCGTCCGCCCCTTCTTCTACACCTCCGAAGAGCAGTCTGAGATCTTCGTAATCACCGAAGGGTTCAAGGCCTGCATGTGGGTATGGCAGTCCGGCTATAAGAGTTCGGTCGCCACCATCGGTGCCTACCTGACCGACATGCATGCCGAGTTGATCGCCTCCTCCGTACAGCACGTTGTCCTATTTCTGGACAACAACGAAGCGGGCTGGCGTGGTACGGTCCGCGCCGGGAGAATCCTCTCCTCGTACGGGATTGATGTACGTGTTGCTAAGTATCCTGATGAAAGACAACAGCCTGACGACCTAACGCCTGAAGAAGTAACCTTTTCGATCTCAAAGCCTGAATCATACATCCTGTGGAGACAACATAATCATGTCAGACAATACGTTCATGAAGACGCGGAGCGCAGGCGCCCTCGGACCCCGCCTGGGAGAACAAGCGCGTAGACGCGTAGTTCCGCGGAACAACGAGAAGCGAACCATCCCGGAAGGGCAGTTCGACCGCTTCTTCCCCAATGAGGTCCCGCTTTGGATCAACCTCTCTCCGTGCTCTGGCTATGAGCAAGAGGTCTACGATCGTGCCGAGAAGGCAGTGATCAAAGTCGAGACGACGTGGTTCGAGAGCCAGAAGCACTATGTCGCCCGCAACAAGGGCAGGGTCGACAAGTACAACAAGCGGCTCGAGACCGAGTTCATCTGCTCGTGCGGCGCGTACCAGGAAGCGCCGTGCTACGGCTGCGCAATCCGCAAAAACCACTACGACGCGATGGACACCATCCAGGCCGAGAAGGGTATCCGACCGGATAAGGAAGCCCCGATCAGCCGCATGTCGCAGTTCAGCTTCGCCATCACTGTCGCCGAGAAGATTCTCGCGATCCCTCTTCGCGACGCCAAGGGCGACATCCGCAAGATGAAGGGCACCAACAACACCATCTACCGCTACGTCCCGTACCCGGTGGCATCCCAGACGATGACCGACTCTGAGATGGCTGTCTTCACGTCCGCCTACGGGCACAAGATGCACTGGACCCTTGGGCCACAGGACCTGAGCGTCCTGGTCGAAGCCGACGACAAGATGCGCAACAGCTGTGGCAACTGCGCAGATCCTCTGTTCAGCGCCGCTATGGTGTGTCCGGGCTGCGAAAACGTCACGGCCCTCCCCGAGATGGTTTCAGGAGTCGATCTCACGCAGGCGCGTAACAAGATCCGGAACTGCGAGCATTGCCACGAGAGAGGGCCGTTCGTGCCGGTGATGCAGTGCGGCGGCTGTGGTGTCGCCGTCGAAGGTCGCCTGACGAGCTTCGACATCCGCATCACGCGCAAGAAGGTCGGAGACAAGTACCTCACAGACATTCTCGCGATCCGCATCCCCGGCTCGAAGAACGCAGAAGACAACGCGCGCTTCAAGCACCTCACGGAGAACCCCCTGCACCTCGAAGACATCTTCGCACCGACACCCCTCGAGCGGCAGAAGTACATCTGTGGCACCGACCTGACGCACGGCATCCGGCCTGAAGATGCGATCAGACGCGCCAAGGGTGAGAGCGAAAGCAACACCGCGACAGAGCCGTACTCCGCTCCCGAAGAAGACGACGGAATCCCCTTCTGATGCCTAGACTTCGTCTACTGCCGCCGGTAACGGCGGCTGAGACGACGGACCAGGCCGCCCCGATCATCGAGTACTTGATGAACCGGGGCGGCTCGATCTCGATTGACACAGAGACGACAGGCCTAGACCGGATGAGGTCTACCGTTCTCTACTGGTCAATGGCGACGGAGGACCGGCGCTACTTCTTTCCTAAGGAGCTGCTCGGGTTCTTCGGTCCGTTGTTTCTACGCAAAGACCTGACCTGGTACCTGGCCAACGCCAAGTACGACATGCACATCCTTCGAAACATGGGCCACAGCCTCGAGGGCGATGTCTGGGACATCATCGACATGGATGCCATGGACGACGACACACGTGGTCACGGCCTGAAAGAACAGGCGTGGCGCGCGTATGAGTCCCGCTGGGGTGAGTTCAACGAGCTGTTCCTCGATCCACGCTTGGTCAGCCAAGAACTTGAGCTCGACAAGTCTAGCTTCGACAAGTTCAAGACCCTCGACAACGGAAGGAAGCTTGAGCTCGTCTACAGCCAGTGCCCTGAACTCGTAGAGAACTACGCCAGCTGCGAC
>Ga0163144_10002810_pt1 | contig 39849 bp, 39 predicted proteins | sample OliLak19BULKMAT1_FD_123175 | JGI IMG/M metagenome (GOLD analysis project Ga0163144, IMG submission 123175) | Freshwater microbial mat bacterial communities from Lake Vanda, McMurdo Dry Valleys, Antarctica - Oligotrophic Lake LV.19.BULKMAT1 | ecosystem: Environmental > Aquatic > Freshwater >...
AGAACGCCGCCTCACACGGGCGGTAATTACAGACACGCGACTGCCAAAGCCTGCACGTTTCCATCCCGTAAAACTTCGGGCTAATGGCCATCAATCTGGACCTCTGTGAGAAATGCGGGCTAGGAGCGCAGTCGACCTGGGAGACCCGTCTGATTCAACGTATGAGTGCAGGTGACGCCGAGACAGCAGCCTGAGCGAAGGAGAGACGAGATGGATTTCGAAGATACATTCGAAGAAGCAGCTTTCCGGACCGAAGTTCGTGCATGGATACATGCCAATGCGCCAAGGCATCTGGAAGAAGAACTGAAACGCGCAAGTTTTGCCTCCATTGGCGTGATCAGTGAATATCCCATTGCGGCCGGAAAGGCCTGGCAGAGGAAGAAAGCAGCTGGCTGGGCCTGCCTTCACTGGCCAAAGGAATATGGCGGCGCGGCGCGGACCCCAATCGAGCGCGTCATCTGGGGCCAGGAAGAAGGCCCCTATGCTGCGCTGACGGGCGTGTTCACCATTGGCCACGGCATGTGCGGACCCACCGTGATGACCTGGGCGAGCGAAGAGCACAAATACAAGCTGCTGCCGCCTCTGGCGAGCGGTGAGCATGTCTGGTGTCAGCTGTTCTCCGAGCCCGCAAGCGGCTCCGACCTCGCCGGATTGCGTACCTGCGCAGTGAAGGCCGATGACGGTTCGGGCGACTGGATCATCAATGGCCAGAAGATCTGGACCAGCGGCGCGCATTACTCCGACTGGGGCCTTCTGATAACCCGCACCAATCCCGACGTGCCCAAGCACAAGGGACTGACCATGTTCTTCCTGTCGATGAAGACCCCCGGCGTTGAAGTATGTCCGATCAAGCAGGCGAACGGCCAGTCCAGCTTCAATGAGGTGTATTTCACGGACGTCCGCATTCCCGACAGCCAACGCCTCGGCCAAGCGGGGCAGGGCTGGGAAGTCTCGCTGACCACACTGATGAACGAGCGCTTGTCGATTGGATCCGGCATGTCGACGGGATTTCCCGAACTGTTCCGCTTCTGCATGGAGTCCGAGATTGATGGGCGCCCTGCGGTTGAGGATTCCGCTGTCCGATCAAGGCTCGCGCAGATTGCGGTCAAGCTGAGCGGACTGAAGTATACCGGTTTGCGCGCCATCTCGCCGTTGTCGAAAGGCGAGGTTCCCGGACCTGAAAACTCCATCGGCAAACGGGTGGCCGGCGCAACCATGCAGGACCTGTCAATGTTCGCACTCGATCTTCAGGGCGAAGCCAGAGTCGTCTGGGACTAAGACAGCCCGCAGCAAGGCCGCTTTCAGGCCATGCTGATGCGCTCACCGGCAACCCGGATTGAAGGTGGATCTGACGAAATCCTGCGCAATATCATCGGCGAGCGCGTGCTGGGATTGCCCGGCGATATCCGGGTCGACAAAGATGTTCCGTTCAAGGACATTCCAACGAGCGGTCGCAAGAAATCCTGATTGCAGCCTCAGCTGGACGGAAGGTCCAGGCTGAGGCGCTCGCGCAATTCGCGTTTGAGGAACTTGCCGCTCGCATTGCGCGGCAACGCTTGGTTCTGGAACCAGATGTAACGCGGGATCTTATGCTTTGCCATGATTGCCGCGCAATGTTCACGCAGCATTGCGCCCGTCAGGCGCTCGCCTGCCTTCATTACGATGGCGACGCCAACCTCCTCCCCGAGCCGCTCATCCGGAACGCCGAATACGCAGCATTCTGCAACTGCGGCATGGCGGTAGATCACTGCCTCGACTTCCGCGCAGTAGACATTCTCGCCGCCGCGCAGCACCATATCCTTCTTGCGGTCCACAATGTAGATGAACCCGTGCTCGTCGAGCCGCGCGACGTCGCCCGTGTGCAGCCACCCGTCAGTAATAGATGATGCGGTCGCATCCGGACGGTTGATGTAACCTTTGATCACCGATGAGCCCTTTACCCAGAGTTCACCTACCTTGCCGGCAGGCACGGTCTTGCCCTCGTCGTCGACGCATTTGACTTCAAAATTCGGCATCGACGGACCCGCGCTCTCAGGCTTGTCGACAAAGAAGTCTCCCGAGATCGAGGTGATGATCCCGCAGGTTTCGGTCATGCCATAGCCGGTCCCGGGGCGGGCAGTTGCCACCTTGGCTTCGATCTTGTGCACAAGGTCAGGCGGGACCTGCGCGCCGCCGCCTGCGAGCGCCAGCAGGCTTGAAGTGTCCGTTGTCGCAAAGTCGGGGTGGTTGATGAGTTCGCGGGCCATCACGGGGACCCCGCTCATGCCGCTGACGCGTTCGCGCGCGATCAGGCGAAGCGCTTCGCCTGCGTCCCAACGGTACATCAGCACGAGCGCGCCGCCGGCAGCGGTCGCAGCGTAGGCGCCGCAATTGTTGGCGGTAACATGGAACAGCGGCGTCGTGATGAGCGTGACTGGCACAGGCGGCGTTGCTGGCGGCTGGATGCCGGTTGCGCGCTGCATCGCCAAGGCCGATGACGCACCCGCGTACATCATGTTCATGAGGTTCGCGACGCAGCCGCGGTGCGTCAACTGAGCGCCTTTGGGAAAACCAGTCGTGCCGGAAGTGTAAAAGATGCAGGCATCAGAGTCGGGGTTAACCGTCACATCCGGCATCCCACCGCCCTGGGCGATCACCTCGGACCAGGGCATCACGCCGGGCGCGCTTGCCGGCATGCGGACCCCAACCAGCTTTTGCTGGGCGGCAAGTTCCGGGCGCTCGCGCAAACGATCCAGACGCTCGGCGTCAAGGAACAGTACCTTGGGCGCTGAATCCTCGAGGCCATAAGCCATTTCTTCCGCAGTCCACCACGCGTTCATGCCCACCACGGCAACTTCGATAGATACACAGGCCCAATAGATCAGCATCCATTCCGGATAGTTGCGCATCGCGACTGCTACCCGGTCACCCGGCTTCACACCTTGTGCTACAAGCCATGCCCCGATGGCGTTCACCTGCGCGTGCGATTGAGCGTAGGTGAGCCGTTCGTTTTCATAAATCAGGTAAGGGCGATCCGCGAACTGGGCGGTCGCCAGCCAGACATCACGGATACTTGCCGGGGCGTTTTTGAAAACCCGGAGCCTCTGGCCGAGCACCTTGGCCTCCACAATCTCGAAAGTACCTCCCGGTCCGGTAAGCTCCTGGCGCGCCCTCTTAAGTTCTTCGTAGTGCATATCTTTCCCCCGCAGGTTTGTGTGCTTTGGCAGATCATACACAGAACGCGAAGCGAAGGAACAATGGCGCAAGGGAAGGGAGGATAGCGCTCGCCCTGAACCTCTGGCCCACCCGCATGACGAGCATGAGGCGGGCTGGTGCATCATAAAGGTGCGCATTTCATGGTAAAGTTTCCAAGCGTGTGCCGTGGAGATGAGGGTCTTCGCAGGAAGATTCTGGCAAAAGAAAAAAAACCGCCACCCAGGATTACTGGGCGGCGGTCAGCACGCGGCCAAACGTACATGGGGGCGGAAGCTTGGCCGGCGCCTAATCCTCAGCGGTCGCGGGAGGCGAAGTACCGCTGGGGGCTTTCAGCAATGCGTTGCAGTTCTGGAGCCTTGAGGACTTATTCTTCTATTCTCTCGTCTTCGTCTCGGGCGGCGGGCTGCAGAGTCCAACTCTGCCGCCCAGTTATCCAACCGGGTTTCATCCGTTCGGCTGTCAAGTATGCAGGGTACTGGCCCGGAAATACTCAGGAAATACTCCGACCACTGAGCGCGCGTACGACGAACGTCACAACCAGCAATACAAGAAATACGACGAACAGGAATTGTGCGATACCAGAAGCTGCACCGGCGATACCGCCGAAGCCGAGCAGCGCAGCGATGATCGCCAATACGAAAAATGTCAGTGCCCAACCGATCATGATTACCTCCGTTTTGTGCCCAACCATTCAGGCGCTTGTAAAAACACAACGTGGCTGGCGTGCTTCCGTTCCATACATGGTGCCGCGCCTGAGACATTTCTTCACTGGTGGAATCAAGTGCCGTCAGAACTGATACTGGCACTGACGCAGCGCGCCCCGGCACAAACCCGGGCCTGTTTCTTTCGCATGAAACAAATTGGTTGCTTGCAATATCGCGCGCAGCGGCAACTGGCAGGAATAAAGTCCCAACACTTCTATTCTGGCGAGGTCGTTTCGCGATCTGGTACACGTCGTGAAACAGCGTTTCGGGATCTGGCGGTTACCGTGCAAGGCGCTCGGGGTGTTTGCGTCTGTTGTTTTGAGAGGCGCTTCTGTTTCAGGTCAGTTCTTCGCAAAACCCGCATTTCTGAGCCGGTTGGCGATTGCTCAGGTCTGTTGGATAACAGATTCTGTCCCGAAGAAAAGGGCCTGGCTGATCGCTGCTTTCACCGTATCATCCTGAAATGGCTTGGTGATCAGGTAGGTTGGCTCGGGGCGCTCGCCGGTCAGAAGGCGCTCCGGAAAAGCAGTGATGAATATGACCGGCACATTCATTTCCTGAAGAATGTCCTGTATTGCGTCGATCCCGGAAGAGTTGTCCGCAAGCTGAACATCACACAAGATCAGTCCGGGCTGCAGCCGCTTTGCCATATCTACCGCTGCGCGGCGGGTTGCTGCGCTACCAGCAAGCCGATGGCCGAGGTCCTCTACGAGGTGTGCAAGATCGGCAGCAATGATTGGCTCATCCTCGATTATCAGCACGGATGTGGTGAGCTGCTTTTCGATATCGCGGTGGGCGGCTTCCAAAAGGGCTTCGAGTTCGTCCTGCGTTCTTCCGAGTATCTCGCACGCTTCAGAGCGGTTGAACCCTTCAAGGGTCGTCAGCAGAAAGGCTTGACGATCAATCGGAGCTAGCTTGCGCAGGCGCGCGTCGGGGGAGCGCGCGGCAAGGTTTAAGCTTGTTTCAAGCTGAGCGCCCGTCGTCGACCATATCGCATGAAAGAAGCGGTAAAGGGTTACCCGGGCATTAGACGCTTCAACTACATGGCCGGGCTTGTCCCTCAACGCTTCCAAGCTCGCCAAGATATAGGCGTCACCGCTTTGCTGCGTTCCTGTGAGGGCCCGCGCGTATCGCCGCAGGAATGGTAGATGGGGACGGAACTGTGTGATCATCGACATTTTGAAACCTCCTGCCTGTGTGCGCGTAATAACGCCTGAAAACGGGTTCGGTTTCATCCGGTTCAAAAGATTATCCAGTTTTTGATTCTGCCGCGTGGAACTCATGCGCCGCTGGCGAGTTAGTAACCTAAATATGGCGGCAGAGCGGGCTTTTCTGCCGGCAACACGAACCTGAAGGTAACTCGATGGACGATGCCAGCCAGCCCGGAGGAAAATCATCTGCAGGTCCAGCGGGGCAACGCAGGCTGGGCAACCGGGCCATCGGACAGCGTCTTCGCCAGATGTATGAGGGCGTTGTTGAAGAATCCGTTCCAGATGAGTTTCTCAGGCTGCTGGAAGAGGCGGAAGCCACCGAGCGCGGCGACGCCGCCGAGACAGAAACGGGGAAGCCATGACGGCCCCCCAGCCCCTAACGGCCAGCGAATTTAAGTCTGCGCTGCTGGATGTGGTGCCGCACTTGCGCGCCTTTGCCCGCAGCCTGTGTAACGATGCTGTCGCGGCCGACGATCTCGTACAGGATACCATGTTGCGTGCATGGAAGGCGCGCGACAGCTTCACCCCTACGACGAGTTTCCGCGCCTGGACCTTCACGATCCTCAGAAACGTTTTTTACTCCGAGAAACGGCGTTCCTGGAGATCCACCGAACTGTCACCCGAGATGGCGGAGCGTACACTCGTGGCGTCAGACGATCCGAGCAAAGGGCTGGAACTTGTGGAGCTTCGCAACGCGTTGGATCACCTTCCCGACGATCAACGGGAGGCCGTCATTCTGGTCGGCGCTGGCGGTATGGCCTACGAAGAAGCCGCGCAGATCATCGGCTGCGCCGTAGGGACCATCAAGAGCCGCGTGAGCCGCGGCCGCAAAGCGCTCTGCGAGATGCTGGATGGTAACAAGGCGCCGCAACCCCTTAGAGGTGGGCCTGTCATATCATCGGGGTCAGAGGCCTTCAACGACATCATGGAACAAGTCAGCGCGTTGAGCCGGGAAGGCGGATGATCAGGGACGCGGCAAGGCGCGACGCTCCGCGAACGCTGAGCCTGCGCTTGCAGGTCATCTGCGTAATTGCTCTGGCATTGAGCCCACTTCTGATGCTCGGTGGCATGCTCGCATTGGGCGAGTTGGGTGAAGCCCGTCAGGACAACTACCAGCAACTTGTTGGCAAAGCGAACGAGACTGCCGCCGGAACCAACGCTGCGCTTGCCGGGACAAGATTAGCCTTGCGCATGATGGCGGCAGATGCCCGCGATCTCTCTTGTCCGGAGATTGGCAGCAAGCTTTCAGACCTCCAGATTTCCTTTCGTAACGTTCTGCGTTTCAATGCAGAAGGAGAAGTTGCCTGTTTCATTTCAGGCGAAAGCCTCGCCGGTCAGCCGATGCCAGGTCTCGATTGGAACGACCAGCTCCGCAAAGGCGTTATGGCAATCGAATCCTCTGCCTTTCGCGGCTTGGCGCTTGGCGAACCTGTCATTTGGATGCTGAAAGGCGTCAAAAGCGAGACGGGGGAGTTCAAGGGTTCAGTTGCGGTTACCGTGAGTATTCCAGAGCTTGCCAAAGTTCTTCCGGCACCGGGCGCGTCACCAGGGCTCAGTCAGGCACTTGTCCTTATGGACGGCAAAGTCATAAGTTCCGGAATCATCAAACGGGTGCCGGCCGAATGGTTGACCGTTGAAGCACTTCTGGAGCGGAAGGAACGGCAGGTGCGGCTTGATCAAGGCGGGCGGGTTGATGTTGTCCTGATGCCGCTTGCAGCCGAGGGCCTCTGGTTACTGACGCCATCTGAGGCGCGACAGACCTCACGGATCGAGACGGTCGTCGCGCTCACGATTCCGATACTGGTATTCCTGGCCGCCCTGTTCACGGCGACCTGGATCATGGACACGCTCGTGCTGCGATGGGTGGAGCGGCTTCGCCTCAGGATAACCGATCAGCGCCATTCAGCAGAGTACATAACGATTGCGGAAGACCTCGCTCGCGCTCCGTATGAACTGCAGCAGCTTGCGCGCGCCTTTGACGAACTCACAAAGCGCGTGACTAAACACGAATCTGATCTGCTTGAAGCTCTCGCCGGGATGAAAGCGGCCGTTCGGGAGACCCACCACAGAGTAAAAAACAATCTTCAGGTCATGCTCAGCATGCTGAAGCTTCAGGTCCGCATCGAACCCCTGCCGGAAACCCAGCACGCCCTGCGCATTGCCGCACAACGCATCTCCATGATGGCTGCCGTGCACCATTCGCTGCTCAATGAAGCGCATGTGGATACGGTCGACGCGCCCGAACTGTTCGATGCAATATGCACTCAGATTGATGAACGCCAGGGCTGGGAAGACGAAAGCCGGCGGCTCGTGCAGGATGTTGAGGATGTGCCACTGCCTTCCGACATAGCCGTTCCCATGGCGATGTTTGTACAGGAAGCTTTCGATCACCTTTGCCCCGCCGCCCGCGGCGGATTTGTCGGGGACCTTGGCCTGGAGTTTCGTTACGTGAATGGCCAGGCACGGCTTCGCGTGAGTTGCGGACGCGCATCAGCCGCACAGGACGAGGCGACACAGGTACGTGACACCAACCCCTTTCTTGCTGCGTTTGCCCGGCAGCTCGGGGGAGTCATGGACGATATTTGTGATAATACGTCCGAAGTCACCATTGAGCTGAACTTTCCGATAAAGGATTGAACCGCGTTTTTGTTCACAGAGGAAAAGCGTGCCCCTGAAGAGGGCACGCTTCGGAGGAATGGCAGTTGTTGAGCTAGTTCGAGAGATCGTCCTCAACAGCTTCGGACCCCTTCTGGATTTCTTCGCCAGCGGCTTCAACGTCTTTCCCAACGCCGTCAACTGTATTGCACGCAGTCAGTAGCATGGCGGCAAAAACCATGGCGGGAATGGCGATCTTGTCCTTCATTTTTCACTCCTTCGGTGAGCTGCAGAATAAAGTCGGCTGCAGATGCACTTATAACGCTGGCCGTGACTTGAGGTTCCAATTTGAATTGGCATCTTGTGAACTTGTCCGCCGAACTTATTTTCAAGGACCTGGCACAACTGCGTTCGGGAGGGCGTCAGCCCCAGCCGACCCGTTCGGTGGACAATTTCGTGGTGCAAGCAAATTTGGGTGAAGCGGATCATGGCGTCCGCAAAACTTCGGCTGGTGTCCGCGCCAGTGTAGACATACCCACAGCGGCTCCACCGATCGCCGATGCTGCGAAGGCTGCCGTAATGACGAGAAGTGCAGGTTGCCACGGCAGAGTCCAGGTCGCTTCGAACACGAATGCCACAATAGGGTAAGACCCGGCGACGCCGATCATTGTGCCAACGAGCGCAGCTATACCTGCGGCGACCGCGAACTCTGTTGCATATAGCCGCAAGATTTCGCCTTGAGAGGCGCCGAAGACTTTCAGCAGAGCCGCTTCACGCCTGCGCTTGCGCGCGAGCGAAGCGAAAGTTCCCAGCAGAACGAGCAGCCCTGCGAGCGTGACGATTCCGGCTGCCGCATTTACTGCCAGCGCGACTTGGCCGAACAGGCGCGCCGCCGTTTCCAATGCTGGCCGTGTCTGGAACACGACCACTTCACGCAGGTCCGAGCCAAGTGCTGCAATAATTGCGCTTTCCTGTTCCGGGCTTGCTCTCGCTATTGCGACATAGGCCGGGTTCGCTGCTTCCAATGTGCCCGGCGACAGGATGAAAGCAGTGTTGGACCCGATCCCGAAAGTGCCCCAGTCCACTTTGCGGAGTGATGCGACGGTCGCTGTGATCTCCCGCCCGGCTATCCGGAAACCTACCGTGTCGCCTAATGTGACGCCCAGTCCTTTTGCCGCGTCTTCCTCGATTGATACGAGCAAGGGACCCGCATGACCGACAGCCCACCAACTCCCGGCGACCAACTCTGTTTCAGGTGGTGCCTCTGAGAAATAGGTGATGTTTGTCTCTCCGCGTACGACCCAGCGTTCAGATTCAGCCACATCACTCTCCACGAGAGGCTTGCCTTTGAGCGTGATCACGCGCGCCAGAAGGAACGGAGCTTCGCGGTAGATGTCGGGGTTCAGCGTATCAATTCCGTTAGAGACCAGAACAGTGTTGAAACGGGTCAGCTTGGCGTTCGGAATTTGCGAGAAGACAAGTGAAGGCGCGTTCGCCGGCGCTGTAGCGGTGATCTGGCGGATAAGGTTGGCCTGAGTGGCGACAACCAGAACCAGCAGGGCCAATCCTAGACCGAGCGCCGGTATAATCGTCGGGGCGAGTGAGCCTGGCCCTCCCAGGTTCGCCAGCGCAAGGCGCCAGAAGCCTCGTGCGCCCCTAGAGGTGGCCCGCGCCAGTCGCTTTACGATGACGGCGGTGACGACAAAAACACCGGCCGTGATGATAGCACCGACGAGGATTACTGCCGTGAGGGCAGGGCGATAGCTTGTCACGACCGCGATAGACGTCAGCGCGCCCGCCGCGCCGATGGCCCAGATTCTTTCAAGCCAGGGAGAACGGGTGCGCTCCATATTGCTGATCCCGCGAAACAGCAAAGATGGACGTGTCGCCCGCGCCTCGCCGATCGCCGGCAGTGCAAACACCGCAGCCGCAAGCAGGCCCAGCGACAGGGCCTTGAGCAGTACGACAGGATAAATTCCCAATGCCTGGGGAATGGGAATCGCACCTCCTGCGAAGAGCGCCAGCAAGTATGGCGCCGCCGCGCCCAGCGCCGTGCCTGCAGAAGCGCCGACGAGGGCCAGCACTCCAAGCTGCAACAGGTAAGCCAACCGGATCGTCGCCGCGTCCGCTCCAAATACTTTCAGCACGGCGATGGACTGCGTCCGGGAGTGCAGGAACGCCGCCGTTGCCTGGGCCACCCCGACTCCTCCAGCCGCCAGAGCCGCAATGCCGATCACTGCGAGGAAACTGTTCAAAGTCTGCAGAAGATTCTGCAACCCATCGACGGCGTCTTCAGGCCCTCGCAGCCGGGTCCCGTCGTCAGGAAAACTCGCGGTGAAGGCGGTCTCGGCCGCTTCATAGGTCTGTCCTTGCTTGAAGAGAATCCTTACGCTGGAGCGGAACAGTTGCCCGGGGGTGAGCCGCCCAGCTTCGGCCATTGCATCCAATGCCACGATCGCTTCGGGCCCAAAGGCTCCGGGTGTGCCAATCCGGTCGGGAGAGAGGTCCAGCCGGGCGGTCACCACTCCCGCCACCGGCCCTATCTCGACCCTATCCCCGATCGAGACACCGAACTTGTCGATGAAGGATTGCGTCACGACTACGCCCCAGCGGCTGCCTTGCCGGGCAAGTGCGGTTTGAAGATCAGTTGTACCGCCTGAGAGAACGGCTTTCCCGATCAGTGGATAACTTCCATCGACCGCCCGAACATCGATCTGTGCCCGGACATCCTTCGCCGCTCCCATCACGTCAAAAGATACGGTTTCGGATACCAGGCCCAGTTTCTCCGCAAACGCCCGCTCCTCTGCCGATGGGCGGCGCTGCGCCGTCGTGAACTGTGCGTCGGCGCCGAGCAGCGTGCGCGCCTCGCTGGCGACGCCCCGTGAAAACGTTTCTGTCACCGATCCCGCCGCTGCAATCGCTGCGGTGCCCAGTGCTAGACAAGCGAGGTAGATCCAGAAACCCTTCAGCCCGCGGGAAAGTTCACTGCGCGCGATCTTGACTGAAACGCTGTTCATACGATGTGCCCGTCGCGCATGTGGACAATTCGGCTTGCGCGCGCGGCAAGGTCTGCGTCATGCGTCACAAGAACAAGTGTCGAACCACGATCCTTAGCAATCGAGAACAACAGGTCTGCAACTACCCGGCCGCTCTCAGCATCAAGGTTCCCCGTAGGCTCGTCAGCAAAAACCAGAGCAGGATCGGATGCTAGCGCGCGTGCGACAGCAACCCGCTGGCGTTCGCCGCCCGACAGCTGGCCGGGGTAGTGCAGACGCCTTGCACTCAGCCCAACCGCATCGAGCGCTGCGTTTGCACGCGCATCCACTTTATCCAGCCGCGCGATCTCAAGCGGCGCGCGCACGTTGTCGAAGGCTGTCATAGTCTCCAGCAAGTGAAAGGACTGGAACACCATGCTCACCCGGCCCCGGCGCAGCTTTGCCAGCTGATCCTCACCGAAAGTTTCGATGCGCTCGCCCAGCAGCGTGACTTCCCCCCGGCTCGCACGCTCCAGTCCGGCGGCCACAGCGATCAGCGACGACTTTCCCGAACCGGAAGGCCCAACGATCACAACGCTCTCGCCATCTTCTGCGACAAAATCAACACCCCTCAGAACATCCAGGAAAGCCGAACCATCCGGGCCAGAGGCGGCGGGAAAAGACAGCCAGACCCTGGTCAGTCGCAAAGCCTCGGTCATTTCAGAAACACTTTCAGTTGAGCCTTGCGCACATTGTCAGCGCGAGATGCGGTGTCTATCGATAAGTATGAACTCGTTTGCGCCGCAAGCCCGGCAAGGGCTACTCGTCCGTCTTTCGGTCTTTGCCGCCTTTGTCGCGCTGACACTGACCGGCTGCGGAAAGTCTGCCGAGATTCCAGCCGCGCCGGCAGCTTCTCCGGCCTTTCAGGGGGCGCCTGTGACTCAGTCCGAAAATGCCGGCACACCTATAGTCGTCGTGTTTCTCGGCGACAGCCTTACGGCTGGATATGGTCTGAGACCTGAGGACGCCCTTCCGGAACAGGTAGAGGCTATCTGGCGTTCCAAGGGTATCGACGCGGTTGCTGTCAATGCTGGTGTCTCGGGCGACACCACCGCCAACGGCCTTGCCCGTTTCGACTGGAGCGTCGTGGCTGCCGAGCCGGACGTGCTGATTGTTGCGCTAGGGGCGAATGATTTTTTGCTGGGCGTGCCGCCAGATGTCACACGCAGCAATCTAGAGGGTATTCTGGACCGCGCGAGAACTGCCCGCATTCCCACAGTTCTTGTCGGGCTCACACCGAGAGGCAGTGCTGACGATGGAAGCCTCGACGCCGACTTCGCGGAAATCTATCCGGATGTTTCCGCAAAGTATGGAGTGCCCTATTATCCGTCCTTACTCGGACAGATCGAGAGCGACCAGTCGCTTCTCCAGTCTGATGGTCTTCATCCTACCAAGGAAGGTGTTATCAAGATTTCGGCTCCGCTCGCCGATTTTCTGGAGCCTGTAATCCTGTCCGTCGAACGCCCATAGCATCTTCAAGATTACCTTTTGGTCTGAAACCAACCTGTATCAAAGCCTGATAGAAGGGCGGCGGGTATATTGCATTCAGGTTGGCTGTTCGAAGGTCAACCACAATGCGCCAACGGCGCCTGTTCGGATGACCGGGCGCGATCAAAGGAGAAATGTTATGTCGAACGAAAACAAGCACACCGAATCCAAGGGCGACCGGGGTATCCTGCCGACTGAAAACACTACACACCCCGACCACCAGGCCGACGTCACAAGCAGGATGCAGACGGTCAAGGCCGCTTGGGACAAAGCCCCTGAGGGCCAGAGCAAAGCCAGAGCTTTGAAACATTATCAGTCTGCTGAGAAAGCGCAGAAGGCGGGAAACACGGCACAAGCCGATCGTGAGCTTGAAGAAGCAACCCGAGCGCTGAAATAAGTTGCAGGGACTGGCCGGGATGTAGGCGGCGCCCTGGTTTCCCAACCAGCGGCGCCGTCTCACACGGCCTCGGGGAGCAGGGCATCCTCGCTGGTCAGATAAGCGTCGTCAAAGCCGGAGATCTCATGCAACGCGGCGACGTCCAGCAAGCTTATCCATCCGCGATGATAATGGGCGAGGCCCTGCGTTCGCAGGTCGCGTAAAACCCGGTTTACATGAACGGACGTCAGCCCGAGCGCATCACCGATCAGGTATTGCGTCATGGGGCAGGCAAAGCCCGCGTCGGTGCGAAGGCCGGAAAGCCTGAGCCGGGTGGAAAGTTCCAGTATGAGGTGCGCCATCCGTTCAATCGATGAGCGCCGGCCAATTCCTGCCAAACGCTCTGATGCAATTGCGTGTTCGATACTCGACAGCCAGAAGAAGAATGCGGAAAGGTGTGGGTCGGTTGAAGCGGCTTTCATGACCGCACTGAACCTGATCTCGGTTGCCACCACTCGCGTCATCGCTGTAAGGTCAATCGCGTTGCTAGATCGCGCGAGGCTCTGGAAACCCGCAACGTCTCCGGGGATCTGGGTATCCAGAATCTGACGCGCGCCGTTCCGGAGCAAATTGCTGGAAAACGTCCATCCGTCTTCGATAATGTAGGCAACGCCTCCGGAAAGGCCCTGCTGCATGAGCTGCACGCCGGGTTCGAAAGTCCGTTTCGCCGTCATCAGTGAACGGATCGAGGTTGGCGCGCGGCCTGTCTGGCGCGCGAAACGTGCCAGCTTGAGAGCGAACGGGCTTGCACCCAGCGTTTCGCCAGGAAAATTCTCTGCCGCCATTTCATGCTGTGGCCCGGGAGTAAACCGACTGCCTTGAATGTCATCAAATACGAGGGGAGTGCGAATTGCGCCCTTGAGAGGGAATGTGAAGTACTCGCGTCCCATAGTGTTTTCCAATTCAATCCCGCTCGCTCATTTGCCGGCAAAGCCAGCCCGGAAAAGTGCAGCTAGCCTGGCCTTTTAAGGCAAGGCTGGCTGCGAGGGTGTTGCTGGCCAAATGGGTCGATATGTTAATCGAGGATAGTGACTTCGACGCGGCGGTTGATTGCCCGGCCTGCGGCAGTGGCGTTCGAGGACAGCGGAACGCTTTCGCCGAAGCCGACATTTGTGATCCTGCCTGAGTCGACCCCCGTCGAGACGAGGTGAGCGCCGACCGACGCAGCACGTTGGGCGGACAGGTTTTGATTGTACGCCTCCGCGCCTTGTGAATCGGTATGCCCTGCGATCTGGATCCTTGCTTCGGGTTGTTTCGCCATGAAGGAGGCAAGCGGTACGAGGCGGCTTTGGGCTCCGGGAGACAGGATTGCAGAGTCAGATGCGAACTGGAGGTCGCGCAAGATGAGTGTCACGCCCATCTCGGTCTTTTTCTGCTCATATTCCGCAAGTTCGTCGGCCAGTGATTCTGCACGGGCTTCAGCGGCCATGCGGGCGGCATTCGATGCGGCGCTATCTGCTACCGCTTCGGCCGCAAGAGACTCGGACTGATCGGCCCGGTTCTCTGCTCCTGCAGTGGCCGCTTGAGCTTGAGCGACTTCACGAAGGCGCGCCTGCGAGACCACTTCTGCACGTTCTGTATTTAGCGCCTGGATCCGCGCATTCGCTTCGCGCTGTGCGCCGCGCGTCTCGGCAAGCGCGATATATCCTTCGCCCATCCGGATGGTGTGAATGTACTCGTCATCCTTGCCGCGCATGAAGTAATCACGCGCTTCCACCAGAGCCGCATCGGCCTTTTCGACTGCTGACCGGCCTGTTTCCATCGCAGCCGGGTCAGCCTTCGCACGCTGCAGCGATGATTCGGCTGCAAGCAGCCGCGGGCTTGGATCAGGCACGGACGAGCAGGCGCCGAGTGCCACCGCGAGTGCTGCGATGCCGGCTGTTTTCTTGAATGCGTTTTTCATGGTCATGACTTTCTATGAATTCAGTTCGCGGCGCAGCGTGGCAATACCGGCTTCAATTTCGGAAACTGTGCGCTGCAGACCCTTGAGCTTGATTTTTTCCTGCACAATGTCCGCCTGAACCGAGGCTTCGGCCGAGCGCCATAGGGACTCTTTATTTCGTTTCTTTTCCTCGGCGGCGCGTGCCTCGCTGAGACGCAGCTGCGCCTCCTGGAAATTTGAAGGCGCTGCGGCGGAGGCATCCGCGGTGTTCAATGCACCGATCTGTGCTTCAGTCCGGATGAGCTCGTCGCGTGAGCCTTCAGCATAAGAGGCGGGCGATGTGAGGAGGAGCGCGCCAAACACGGCGGCTGCGAAAAATTTCGACATGTGAATTCTCCCAAGCCGCCCCTTCGTGGAGCACGGCACATGACGTTACAGCGTTCGCTTGCCGCAAAGGTTCCGTTCTTTCCGAAAGTTCACAAAAGGGGGGGGCGTCTAGGGGATTTCCGAATCTAACCGAGATCAGGATTTGGACTTAACTTTCGTTCAACCTCTCCCAGCAGGTGGCACAGGCGCTGCCCCACCACCACAATCCGCTTCGCCGGAACAGGACGTCAGATGAAAGTTCAGGCTATGATTGCAATAGAAACCGAAATGCGTTCAGCCCCAAAATCCCGGCCGCCCTTGCCGGGACGTCCTTTGAAATCCACCAATGCCCCAATCCGCGCGAGGCCAGCGCCGCTTCCGGTCTTGCATCGCCCCCCTGCGCGCGAAGGGCTGACTGCACCATGTACGTTTCAGGACGAATTGGTGCGTGAACTGTCTCAACTGCGTCGCTACGCGCTGCATCTCTGCCGAAATGCCAGCCTGGCGGACGATTTACTGCAGGAAGCCATGCTCAATGCCTGGTTGGCGCGGGACCGGTTTCAGGCGGGGTCCAATCTCAAGGCCTGGTGCACGACGATCCTGCGGAATGTATTCTTCTCCTACAAGCGCCGAAGCTGGCGAACGACGCCGCTTGCTGACGATGCGATGGCGCAGATGCCGGCGAACGGAACGGAGTGCGGAGATGCGTTGGACCTGCTTGCCCTGCGCAATCTGATCGCCCTGCTTCCAGTTGATCAGCGGGACGCTCTCCTGCTCATAGGTGCGGGTGGCATGAGCTATATCGAAGCCGCCAGGATCTGCGGTTGCGCAACCGGCACGGTCAAAAGCAGGGTTTCGCGGGCCCGGCTGCGACTGACGGCGCTTCTCTCGGAAAACAGGGCGGGCTTCGGGACGGATCCTGGCTTGAATGCACAGAATGCGATGGATGACCTGCTTCGGCAGGTAACGGAAGTTGTCGCGCGTCTTTCTGCAAGTTCGGTTTCACGCAAGCCAGAGCGTCAGACCACGCCGCATAATCCGATGCTGCTGGAAGCGAACGTCGGGTGATCCTTGGAAAGTCCGGTAGACCTCTTTCCCCGGCAAGCAACACACCCGGAGACTAAAATGGCCCATGAAAAAATCACCAACTCCCTCGCGAAATATGGCAAGAGCGCTGGCTCCGCGGCGACGAAAACGTTCCATGATGCAAGTTTTGCGGCCCGTAGATCAGCCCACGGATTAAACTCTCTCGCAGAAGCGGTAGCCCATGATACAAAGGACGGTGTCTGGCAGATCATGCATGTTGTCGAAAACGAGTCTTCAAAGATCATCAGATTTATACGCCGATCAATTCAGGATCGCCCCACTGTGACCGTGGGTGTGGCTGCGAGCGTCGGCGTCCTGATCGGGTTGACCCTTTCAGGCCGCCGTTAAGGATGTTCGAGTTTGCGTTTCGCGAATATCTAACCGTCATGGGACCGAGACTGTCTTAACTTCGTTTTCGCTGCGTTCGCGGGGCCCGGTCTTGTGTGGTCGAGCATCGCTGCGCGGCTTCGCTGGCGTTGATGATGTTGCCAGCGCTTGCAGTCCTGATCACCGGCGCGTTGCTTCCTGTTTTCGCCGTGCTATCCTTCGATGTCAGCCGCAGCATGCGTCTTCAGTCAGGGTATGAACTGGCCGCTGGCAGCCCAGCGGGCGACGATCTGGTTTCGCGCTCCACGTATACCGCAAAAAAGATGGCGATGGATTCTCCAGTTCTCGCGGCACTCTTTCCCCGTCTCGCGGGTATCGCGTCTGTCAGCCTTCCGGCGGCATTGAATCCATCTCTTCAGAAGTCCTTCGACGATATCGAAGTGCCTCCGGTTGGCCCGACAGGCTCCTGAAGAATTCTCTGCTCGAGCTTGTGATCTCACGTTGACCTGGCAGCCAGCCTCCGCTTCGGCTTGAGTAAGCCAGGTTCCGCCGTCGGGCTGGCAAAAAAGTTCAGTCGCGTTGATCGCCGTAGGGCTATCGAGGTAAATGGGAATATGCGGCAGCGGTTAGCTTGGAAACGTCCCGAGTCTGGGAGCAGGATTTCGCAAAGCGCCTGTGTCAGCCCCGTGCAATGCACAGGGCTATTGAATCCCGAGCGAACGAGCAAGGGGACGTAGCCTGAACGATCAAGGTGAGCGTGCGTCAGAAACACGGCGCTCAGGTCGGCGGGATCGATTGGAGTGGTGCGCGATTGCGCCATCAAAGCTGCTTGTTGTAGCCAACTCTGTCCGCAATCAGCAAGGATGCGCGTATTCAGGTGTTCGACGAGAAATTTGGAACCTGTAACGGTTCCGGCGCCGCCGAGAAATGTCAGGTGCATCTCACCGCTCGCAACATCACCGTACTCTCGTGCGCCAATTCACGCTGGATCTTGAATGGACTCTATATAGTCCAGCAGGTCGTCGATATCGTCCGGCTCAAACTGGAAAGGCGGCATGTCGGGGTGTCCGACGAAGATCCCCTCACCAAGGGCTTCTTCGAGGCTACGGACCGGATACTGAAGGGAGATGCGGCGGAACGGCAACGAATCCGGGTGTGCGCTTTGATCCGTTCGGCCAATCGCATGGCAGCCTGAGCAAAGGCGGCTGGCGATTTCCTGCCCGGGTAAGGCCGGCGCTGACAATGCTGCTTCATGAGCAGGCTGCGCGTCCGTGTTCATACAGGCGGTAAGCGAGCCCGCCGGCAGCACGAACAAGAGGAGGGACCCAGCGGCACGCATTCTGGAAGATCGGTTCATGGACATGCTCAATGAGACAGGAAAACAGGCACTGGCGCTTCGGCGATCAGGAAATGGCTTGGGCCGCCCATCAGGCGCTGGGCCAGTTTTGGGTGCCGGTAAGCGCCCATGACGATAAGGTCTGCACCGAAGGCTTCGGCGCTCTCGACAAGGCGCACGCCAACGGGTTTGCCAAGGCTGTCCTCGTTGCGAACTGTGACGCGCAAGCCGTGGCGGGCGAGATGGGCGGCGATATCGAGCCCCGGCGATTCGCCGTGCTTCTTGCGGCCGATCTGGGCATCGACTGTGGTAATACAGACTTCTGCAGACGGGGCGATAAGGTGCAGCGCATCGTGAATTGCGCGAGAAGCTTCCTTGCTGGCATCCCATGCGAAGAGGACGCGGTTACCCGGCGCGGCGGGCTTCCACGTCTTTGGCAGGACAAGAACAGGCCGTCCACCGCCAAACAAGGCGCCTTCAATGATTTCGCCGCGGCGGGCGGTATCTGACTTCTCAGGCATGCGTGCCACGATAACATCTGCGTAGCGCGCGAACAGTGACGTGACTTCAGCAATGCCAGCCAGGAATGCGCGAGTTTCGCGCAGTTCGATTGCCGGTAGATTTTCTTTGATGTGGATATGAAGATTCTTGCGATAAGAGAGGATGTCCGCCTCACCCGCTTGCATTTGCACAGCGATAAGGTCGATTGTGCCAATCATCCCGTCGGAATAGGCTGGCGCGGGCTGGATGCCGATGGCGCAGCAACTCAGGTGCGCTCCCATCGCGTCTGCAAGGCTTGCGGCTTGGTGAAGCAGGGTGAAGTCCGACTCGAGCGAAGAGATGCATACGGAGATGTCTCGAACCGCCATGTTAGAGCCTTTCGGTTTCCAGCGCGCGTTCTGGGGGCATCAGCGCAAGACGACCGTGGCGTTTCCTTTCCGGGCAGGCTATCCGGGAAACTACGGAGGCGAGTTGGCCGCTGCAGGCGGCACGAGCGATCAAAGAGCTTCCATAGCTCTCTGCAGGGATTTCCTGACTTTACCGGCAGCAATATGCAGTTCGGCATTATTGATTGCCTGCATAGACGCCACGGGATCTATCGCGCTGACTTCTACGGCGCCCACGATCTGTCGAAGGATGATGTTGCAGGGCAGCATCGCGCCGACGCGTGGCTCGATCGCAATGGCCTTGAGCGCCATTTCCGGATTGCAGGCCCCGAGAATTTTGTACGCGGGCATATCTGCGCCAAGCTTTGTCTTCATCGTGGCTTGAACATCGATTTCGGTAAGGACTCCGAAGCCTTCATCGGCAAGAGATTTGCGAACCTTCGCTTCCACCTCATTGAACGAAGCGCCTCTTATCTCGCGCGTGATTGTGTAAGTCATTGAAGGGCATACTCCTGTTTCAGAAGATAATCTGCGTGTCGGGTTCATGCGGCGTGACGCACGTTGCAAGGACAACTTTACCACGCCATTGGCCTTCGGAAAATGACACTTCTCAAAGGCAGGACACCACATGAGCCAATCCCCGAAGACAGAAAGCTATGAGCTTGCTGCACTCGACCCGGAGTTCATTCTGGGCGACACCATGCGCGGCGCACGGTTCATGATGGAATATGCAAAAGCGGAAGAGCACATGCGCGCTGAGCGCATTCGCTCGACGATTGTCGTGTTTGGAAGCGCGCGGATTCGCGAGGACGGCGGCGATTGGCAGGCCAGAGTTTACAATGCGGCGCGGCAGTTTGCGAGGATTGCGTCAGAGCGCGGCGGGGCTTTGGCGGACCGTGAAGGGTGGCGCGACAATGTTATCGTTACGGGCGGCGGACCGGGGATAATGGAGGCAGCGAACCGCGGCGCGCGGGATGCAGGCGCTGTATCAATCGGCCTCAACATTTCGATACCGCACGAGCAGGATCCAAACCCCTACATCACACCGGAACTCAGTTTCAAGTTTCACTATTTCGCTATGCGCAAAATGCACTTTGCGATGCGGGCGAGGGCACTTGCGATCTTCCCGGGCGGGTTCGGTACGCTGGATGAATTGTTCGAGTTGCTGACGATATCCCAGACCGGGAAAGCGCCAGCGATTCCTGTCGTGCTCTATGACCGGCAATTCTGGACACGGATCATCAACTTTGAAGCCCTGGCTGACACGGGTATGATCAGCGAGGAGGACCTTCGATTATTCGATATCGTGGACAGTGAAGAAGAAGCTTGGGAGAAACTGACCGCCCGCGGACTTGTAGCGGGATCTGGTGCGTCCTGAATGTTTATGCTGATCGCGGCTTCCCAAGCAACTTGAGGTTCATGGTGATCTGTTTGTCGAGCAGGGGGCGTCCAGTATCGGTCGCTGCTGAAGCAAGAACCAGCGCGTACCCAAGCGCAGCCGAGGGGAGGAGTTCATTTGTCGGTAGCGTACCCATTGCCCAGCTGAGCATGATGCCGTTTCCGAGATGCGACAGCGTCCGCTCAAGCATTTCGGCGGGCAAACCGGTATCAAGCAGGGCTTCTTCCTGAGCCTGCACGATGAGCCAGCGCCAGGCAGCGCGGGTCTGATTCTGACGCTCGGGCGAGGCCAGACCCGTATTGTCTTCGCCATTGGTGTCCAGCAGCGCTTTCCAGAGAGGCCGGTAGAAGTCCGGGTCCTCGATGAAGTAGCTCGCGCCGAGGGCGTTCGCTTCGAAGAGTCTGTCGATGGCGTTCTCGAATTTTAGAGCCTTGAAGCGGTGCAGGAAATCCCGTTCATCTTCAAGGACAGCCATCACCACCGCGCGTTTGGAGCCAAAGAGGTTATAGGGTGTTGCGATGCTGACTTCCGCTCGCTTGGCAATCATCCGCATCGAGAGATTTGTGTCACCTGTCTCACGAATAAGGTCTCGCGCGGCTCGTACGATCTTGAGGCGGCGATCAGCCTTTGCCTGCTCTCGGCGCCCTGGGTCGGCGGCGGAAGTTACACCGGTCATGCGGCCAGCCGGATTTCTTCTGCTGGGTCAATCAGGTCTGCCTCGAAATCGAGATTCAAGGCTTGCATCATTTCCTGACGCTCAGGGCCGGCGCTCGGCGGATAGGCCGCTGCGTTGAGTTTCTTTCCGCGTGCCCAATAATAAAAAACAGTGGCAAGATTGTTTGGTTTGCCGAGCCATTTGTCCGGATGCTCCAGCATGTGGAAACCGCGCATGGCTTCGCGCAGGAGACGAACGTCAGAGCGCACCGCAATGCGAACGCCGTCGTCGATGAAGCTCTGCATCAATTTGGCTTTCAGCGTTGGCTTGAAGCCGGGTGTAAGGGTTTCGCGAGCGCGTTTGATGGCAGAGCGGTCCTGCCGACGCTGCGTCACATAAAAGGGGCGCAGTTCAGCTTCAAGGCGCTGGTGCAACAATACTGCGCGTTCGGTGGGGTCTGCGGTCTGGTCCAGGGTTTGGCGCAGCAGTTGAGCGCCTACAGCAGCGAAGGAGCAGCCGCGGCCATAAAGCGGATTGGTGCGGATGAGCGTATCCCCAAGAGCAAAGTAGCCCCGCGTGGCGGGCTTTCCCTCGATCACGAGATCCCGCCAGCGGCTAACGAGGTCACCCATGCCGTAAACTTTGCTGGTTGGCTCGGATCGCTTCTCGTTTGTCCACGGATGAAGACCGGGAAGGTTCAGCGTGATCTGGTGGAAGATATCGGGATTCAGGATCGACTTGCGCAGTTCGAGTTCGACCTCTGGCAGGGCAATCGTGATCGAGAAATTACCATTGTCGCCCGGAAAGACGCCGTACTTGAGGTAGCCGAGGTCGCCGCTGGGTGGAGGGTTCTCGTTGCGGTCCGGTTCCGGCTGACCGGGTTTCAGGCGGTAATGCTTGGTGAAATAGAGGATACCGGCATTCTCCTTTTCCTCGCGGACATTGGCGCCTTCCTCGACGAGCTGGTCGAAGGTGAAGCCGCTCTTTCCGGTGGTGTCGACGATGATATCGGCGGTTAGGGTAACTTCCGCGCCGTCTTGTTCGCCAGCGATGCCGGTAACGTAGATCACGCCATCGGCTGCCTTCGACGTAATCAGGCGCCGCACGAGGAAGCCGGAGCGGATCGTCACATTGCCGAGAGTCTCGACATAGCGGCGCATCGCAAATTCCAGCGTCGTGCGACGGCTGGTGATGAACGTGAGTTCTTCATCCTGAGGCTGAGGGGTGTATCGTGCCTGTTGCGGCGGGGTGAGCATGTTGTCGAAGGTCAGTTCACGGACGCCCAGCAACTTGAGCTGATCCAGCAACTGCGGATGCTCTGCTTTCATGATTGTGCGAAGGCGGGCGAGAAAGGCGTGGCTCTGGCGGACGTGACCGACGCCTGTGCGGCGCCAGTCGCGGAACAGCTGGTCGGGATCGTCATTCTCGATCGGGCCATCGCGTTCCAGCAAAGTTATCTGGCGGCCGCTCGACGCGAGCATCAGAGCAGTGCAGAGACCGCCAATGCCGGCGCCGATAACGATCACTGTTTCAGGGTTTGACATGTGGCTTCTGTTCAATCGATCTGCTTGAGGAAATCCAGGATGAGTTCGTTGACAGCTTCCGGCGCTTCCTGCTGCGTCCAGTGCCCGATGCCCTGAATCATCTTGTTGATGCGCAGGTCTTTCACGAAGTGGGGCATCATCTCGATCGCGGCTGCAGCCATCATCACCACGCCATCATTCGTTCCGGCCACGTACATTGCCGGCTGGCTGATCGTAAACGGGGCGTCTTTCGTGAGTTCCCAGTAAAGATCATGGTTGCGATAATAGTTTATTGGTCCGCGCATGCCAGAGCGGGAAAATTCGGCCGCGTAGAAATCAAGATCGGCTTCGCTGAGCCATTTGGGCAGCTGCGGCGGGTCCGGTAGATTTGAGAGAAGGTCGTCCTTGTCCGTCTTGGGCGCAATCTTCGTCAGGTCGGTTTCACCGCCCGCAAGAATTAAAAATTTTCGCAGCGCGCCGCGAATGTCTTTCTCGAACTCCGCTTCGGCCACGCCGGGTTCCTGAAAGTAAAGTTGGTAGAAAAACTGGCCTTTGAACATCTCCCGCATTATGGGCATCGGCTGGACCGGAGAGCGGGGCATGAAGGGGACCGAAAGTCCGCCCACGGCGCGCACGACGTCCGGGTGGTGGAGTGCGGTGGCCCAGGCTGTCGGTGCGCCCCAGTCATGGCCGATCACGATGGCGGTTTCATAGCCGAGGGCGGGGATCAGCCCGATTATGTCCTTGACGACTTCGGACTGGCAATAGGCCGCGATCTCGGCGGGCATGTCGCTCTTGCCATAGCCGCGCATGTCGGGCGCGACGACGTGGAAGCCTGCGGCCGCGAGGGGGGCGAACTGGTGACGCCAGGAGAACCAGGACTCCGGAAATCCGTGGAGCAACAGCACGAGGGGGCCTTGGCCCGCCTCGGCGATGTTCAGGGAAATTCCGTTCGTGGCAACCCGGCGCTGGGAGACGCCCGGCCAGCTCATGCAGGCACCAGCGTAGGGGTGTCCTGCATCTGGCCGGGGAGGACTTCGCCCCGCGTTTCGGCATTGTAGCCGGCGACCGCGGTCCATGCGACGCCGCCGCCGACGATGACCGTGTCCACGCCCATGGCATCACGGATGTAACGGCTGCCATCACCAGGCACGTCCTGGACGTATTTCTCTTCACCGCGATTGATGGTCTGCGGATCGAAGATCACGATGTCGGCAATGTAGCCCTGATGCAGGAGGCCGCGATCCGGGATGCCCCAGATGGCGGCGGTGTCGGAGGTGATCTTCTTGACAGCCGACTCGATGGACATGGCGTTCAGCTCACGGACATAGTGCGCAAACAGGAAGCCTGTGTCTCCGTACGTCGAGAACGACAGGATGTGCGCGCCGCCATCGCTGGCGCCGATGTGGACGCGGGGGTGCTTTAGAAGGGCGCCCACGCGGGCGTCGGAATTGTGGCCCATGTCGGCGGCGAGGAAGTGTGCGTCGAGATTTTCCTCGATCGAGAGGTCGATCATCACGTCAATCGGCGTGGCGCCGCGTGCCGCTGCGATTTCGCCGATGGTCAGGCCGACATATTTCAGGTTTGCTTCAGTCTTCACGAGGCGCAGGCGGAGGTTTGGCCAGAGCGCATTGTAGACTGCGGATTCTGCGACGAGTTTCTCGCGCGTCGTGGTGTCCTTGAACGCGGCAACGATCTGTTCCGGCGTGCCGAAGCGCATGATGCGGTACCACCCGGGCAAACGTATGAAGAGCAGGCTCGGCACGGCAAAACAGAAGCTGATGTCGATGGGTCGGGTCTGAACTTGCGGCCAGACACGGGCGCCGCGTGCGAACTGCTCGTCAACGCGGCGCATGACGCGGTCGACGGCGTCGACATTGTCGGCGTTGACGAAGAGGGGTGAGAAGGTTGTGGGGATCGCGTATTTCAGCGAAATTTCGGCGAGCTGGTCGAGGCGGGCGATGGTGAGATCGGCGTCGTAGAATTCCGGCACGATCTGCAGGATACGCCCGTATTCGCCGAGGACGCTGGCGAGCGCTTCGACTTCACCAGCATCGGCGTAGCGGCTGGGGACGGGAAGGAGTTTCTCGTCCATGTCGACATAGCTGGTGGAGAGGCCGATGGCGCCGGCGTCGAGGCATTCACGCAGCACGCCTTGCATGGCCATGATCTCTTCCGAAGTGGCGGTGCGCTCCATGGCGGCTTCGCCCATCACCCAGAGGCGGATGACCGAATGGCCGACCAGCGGGGCGACGTTGATGGCGAGGCCCTTGCGGATGCGCGTGATGTATTCAGAGAAGGTTTCCCAGTCCCAGACCACGCCTTCCTTGAAGGCCTTCAGTGGCATTTCTTCGATCTGGTTGAACATGCCGACCAGCTTGGTGCGGAACTCGGCCCGCAGCGGCGCTAGGGAGAGCGAGCAGTTGCCGGGCACAATGGTGGTGACGCCGTGCGAGAGCGCAGGCTTGGCGTACCCGTCCCAGAGGAGCTGGGCGTCAAAGTGCGTGTGTGGATCGATGAAACCGGGCGAGACGACCTTGCCTTCGGCGTCGATCTCCTTGCGGCCTTTTTCGGCGATCCTCCCGATTTTCGAGATGCGGTTGCCGCTGAGCGCGATGTCGGCATTGTAGGCTGGCATGCCTGAGCCGTCGACGACGCGGCCATTCCTGATCACCAGATCGTACATTTCAATTTCCTAACTAATGTTCTGTGTCTTGTGTTTCGGCATATCTGCCGGATGATGCGACGAGGGCGTCACGGACCTGTACCCAGCTCGCGCCGATCAAGCCGTCTGCCGAGTCGACGGCGCAGGAGGAGAGCAGCGTGCGGGCGGCGAACTCGTCCAGCGTGACCAGCGACTGGCCGCCATTCTCGAACGACAGCGTCACGATCAGTTCGGCCTCGCCGTCATGCGCGGCGGCAATCCGGACCTCGCTGATCGTCGCGCTGCTCATAGTCAGGCGCGCGGTGGCTCGATGAAGATCACGTCACTTGGCAGGATGGGGTTTGTACCGCGCATGCTACCGGCGGCGCCCGAGGCGCGCATGAAGACGTGCAGGTTCCAGCTTTGCAGCTTTGACACGGCGTCTGTTTCCGGCGTGCCGGGGAGGCAGCGGGCCGCAACAGACTGCCAGGAGTCGCCATTCTTCGGCAGGATGGATTTTCGCACGATTGAGAGTTCGGTGGCCGCCATTTCCTCAAGTCCCTGTCATTGTATCTGTAAAATTAGAACACGTTTCAAAAATTACAACAAGCAGGTTTTTAAGCGGAAATCGCGCTGGCGCTGGAGCAACAAAGGATCGCGACTTTGCGGAAGAGCAGTTCCGGAGCGGCGCGTGAGGCGATAGGACTGTTCCCGGAAACGGGAGGGAAAGATATGACCGGATGGATTCGGCGATCGGGGATCGGGGTGGCCGTGCTGCTGGTGTCGCTGGGAGCCGGCTGGGTTCTGATCGGGCCTGATTGGCGCGCTTTGATCGCCAATCCGGCGGCTGGCAGGGATGTTCTGTTCTGGAGCCAGCCGCAGCGGGATGCCGGTTTCCGGATGATCGACCGCGTGCCGATAATCGTGAAGTCACGTCCGATCGCAGCAGGTGATGCCGTCTTTCCGCTGCCGGAAGGCGAGGCGCTGGAGTTGGACCTTGATCTTGATAGCTATCTCGGGCGCCAGCGTAGTGCATCGCTGATCATCGTGCAGGACGATAAGGTGCGGCTTGAGCGCTACGGCCTCGACTTCAACGCGGCAGGCAAGTGGACGAGCTTTTCCGTGGCTAAATCACTGACCTCCACACTCGTAGGGGCGGCGATGAAGGACGGATATATCAAGGGTCTCGACGAACCGGTGAGTATCTACATCGCTGATCTTAAAGGCTCCGAGTATGACACCGTCACGATTGCGCAGTTGCTGACGATGACGTCCGGCGTGACGTGGAACGAAGACTACGAAGATCCGGCGTCGGATGTGGCTCGGTTCGACCAGCAGGCCCCGGTTGAAGGAGTAAGCACGGTCGCAAGCTTCATGGCGGGTCTGCCGCGGGCACATCCGGCGGGAACGCAGTGGAACTATTCGACAGGTGAGACGAACCTGATCGGTGTGTTGGTCAGCGAGGCGACCGGAAGAACGCTGAATGCGTATCTTTCGGAGAAAATCTGGGCACCCTTCGGAATGGAACAGGATGCAACGTGGCTGCTGGGACAGGACGGGCAAGAGATTGCAGGCTGCTGCATTCAGGCATCCACGCGAGACTTTGCGCGCTTCGGCCTGTTCATGCTGGCCGGGGGCGTGGTGAATGGCGAGACCATCCTGCCGGAAGGCTGGATCGCATCAGCCACGCAAAAGCAGGCCGACATCAATTCGCCCGGCGAGGGCTATGGGTATCAATGGTGGACTTGGGATGATGGCTCCTACCAGGCCGATGGAATCTTCGGGCAGGGCATCTTCATCGACCCGAACCGGAACATGGTGATCGCCTCGAATGCAAGCTGGACGTCGGCCCTCGGCCTGCGCGGCGGCGAATGGGAAGCGCGCCGGGAGTTCTACAAGGCGGTGCAGCAGGCTGTGGATCGTGACAAGCTGGAGTAGGTTCGCCGTCTTGTGAATTGACGCGGTGTGGCGTTGAGTGAATCAAGACAAGGGAGAATGCTGCAATGTCAGACCACGCTTTCACGATGACGATCAACGGCAAGGCGGTTGCCGGCACCGAAGCCATTGGCGTCGAAAATCCGGCTACCGGGCAGGTGTTTGCGCAGGCACCAGACTGTTCCAAGGCGGATCTGGACGCTGCGGTTGCGGCGGCTCGTGCAGCTTTTCCGGCATGGAAAGCCACACCGATCGAAAAGCGGCGCGAGCTTCTGAACGTGATGGCGGGCATCATCATGCAGAACATCCCGGAACTTTCGCGCCTGCTGACACGCGAACAAGGCAAGCCACATCCTGACGCCGAAGGCGATGTCGGTGGCGGCGCATTCTGGCTGATGGAATCTTCGAAGCATGAAATACCGGAGCACGTTTCGGAAGACTCCGCCGAACGCCACGCCGTGACGCGTTACGGTCCCATCGGCGTCGTGGCAGCGATTGTTCCGTGGAACTTCCCGGTCATCCTCGCGGCATTCAAACTGGGACCGGCATTGCTCTCCGGCAATACTGTAGTCCTGAAGCCTGCGCCGACGACACCGTTGACAACCTTGCGGATTGGCGAGCTGCTGCGCGGCGTTCTGCCGGACGGTGTGCTGAACGTCATCTCGGGATCGGACCGGCTTGGCCCCTGGCTGACGGCGCATACGGGTATCGACAAGGTTAGTTTCACCGGCTCGACACAGACGGGCAGGAAAGTGATGGAAAGCGCGGCGCATTCCTTGAAGCGCGTGACGCTGGAGCTGGGCGGGAATGATCCAGCCATCGTGATGCCGGACGTCGACGTGAAGAAAGTCGCTGAAGATCTATTCTGGGCGGCTTTTCGCAACACGGGACAAATCTGCATCGCGACAAAGCGCATGTATATCCACAAGGACGTCTATGAGCCCCTGAAGGCGGCGATTGTCGAATATGCTAAGACCGTAAAGATCGGGGACGGCGCAGAGCAGGGTACGCAGATCGGTCCGATCCAGAATTCTGCGCAATACAAGCGCGTGCTCGAACTGATCCAGGATGCCAAGGACAATGGTTACAAGTTCCTGATCGGCGGCGATGCGGCGAACGTGCCGGGCTATTTCGTGCCCATCACCATTCTCGACAATCCGCCCGAGACTGCGCGCATTGTGCAGGAGGAACAGTTTGGTCCCGTGCTGCCGCTGCTGAAGTTCGACAATCTTGAGGAAGTCATCGGCCGCGCCAATGACAGCGAGTACGGCCTCGGCGCATCGATCTGGTCAAGCGACATTGAGCGGGCGCAGGACATCGCGACGCGGCTGCAGGCTGGGACTGTCTGGATCAACGAAAGCCAACACCTCAGCCCGCATGCGGCCTTTGGCGGGTTCAAACAATCGGGTATCGGGGTCGAAGGTGGACCGGAGGGCGTACTGGAGTTCTGCCAGGCGCAGACGGTGTTCACGCGCAAGCCTGCGACGGTTTAGAGCTCGCGCCGTCAAAGTTGCAGCCTGAACACGGGTTGACGTTCCTCGGCTGTTTTTCTTTGGGGGGGGGGCGCGCTCTCCAGCAGCTGCGTGCAGAATCTGATAGTGAGCGGTCCTATAGCTCCGTAGCTTAAAATCTATTTGATCTATAGAAGCTCAGGCTTCAGCTTAACCTTACAGATTCTGCCAACCTCTCGACCATCGGAGAAAACATGGAAACCGAAGCTAAATGCCCCGTGATGCAGGGAGCTGGCAGCGTTACGACTGCCAATGCCCCGACCAATGCAGGCTGGTGGCCAAACCAGTTGAACCTGAAGATTCTGCACCAGCATTCATCATTGTCGAACCCTATGGGTCCGGTGTTTGACTATGCCGAAGCATTCAAGAAACTCGATTATCAGGCACTCAAGAAAGACCTGCACGCCCTGATGACCGATTCTGAGGACTGGTGGCCGGCTGACTGGGGCCACTATGGTGGTCTCTTCATTCGCATGACCTGGCACGCAGCAGGCACTTACCGCGTCGGCGACGGCCGCGGCGGCGCTGGCGCAGGCCAGCAACGTTTCGCACCTCTGAACAGCTGGCCGGACAACGGTAACCTCGACAAGGCCCGCCGCCTGCTTTGGCCGATCAAGCAAAAATATGGCAACCAGATTTCCTGGGCGGACCTCATGGTACTCGCGGGAAACGTCGCGCTCGAATCGATGGGCTTCAAAACTTTCGGCTTCGGCGCCGGCCGCGCTGATGTCTGGGAGCCGGAAGAGGACGTCTATTGGGGTTCGGAAACCGAGTGGCTTGCCACCAGTGACCAATCGAACAGCCGTTACTCTGGTGATCGTGAACTGGCGCATCCGCTCGCAGCGGTGCAGATGGGCCTCATCTATGTCAATCCGCAGGGGCCGGACGGCAATCCGGATCCGGTTGCATCGGGACGCGACGTCCGAGAGACGTTTGCCCGCATGGCGATGAATGACATGGAAACGGTCGCGCTCGTCGCCGGTGGTCATACCTTTGGCAAGGCGCATGGCGCTGGTGATACGGCGCTTGTCGGCGCTGAACCGGAAGGTGCTGCAATTGAAGCCATGGGCTTCGGCTGGGAAAACAAGTTCGGTTCGGGCCTCGGCGTGCACGCGATCACCAGCGGCATCGAAGGCGCATGGAAGCCAAATCCCACCACCTGGGACAATGGCTACTTTGACATGCTGTTCCGTTACGAATGGGAACTCGTGAAGGGCCCGGCGGGGGCGCATCAGTGGCGCGCCAAGAATGTCCGTCCTGAGGACATGATCCCCGACGCACATGACCCGTCGAAGAAGCATGCGCCAATGATGACCACGGCGGACCTTTCGTTGCGGTTCGATCCGATCTACGAAAAAATCTCGCGCCGCTTCCACGAGAACCCGGCAGAGTTTGCAGACGCGTTTGCCCGCGCCTGGTTCAAGCTCACCCACCGCGATTCCGGTCCGAAATCCTTGTACCTCGGCCCGGAAGTGCCTGCCGAGAATCTGATCTGGCAGGATCCTCTTCCAGCAGTCGATCACGAGTTGGTTGGTGCGCAGGATATTGCAGACCTGAAAGCCGGGATCCTTTCCTCGGGCCTTTCGATTTCGCAGCTCGTAAATGCAGCCTGGGCTTCGGCGGCGAGCTATCGTGGCAGCGACAAGCGAGGCGGCTCCAATGGTGCTCGCGTGCAGCTTGCGCCGCAGAAAGACTGGGAGGCCAACCAGCCTGCTGAACTCGCGAAAGTGCTTTCGGCTCTCGAAGGCATCCAGCAGGCATTCAACGCCGCCGGCGGCAGCAAGAAAGTGTCGATGGCAGACCTGATCGTTCTCGGCGGCTGCGCGGCCGTTGAGGCGGCCGCGAGGAAAGCGGGGCATGACTTGACGGTGCCGTTCACCCCGGGCCGCACCGATGCGTCGCAGGAGCAGACGGACGTAGAATCCTTCGAGCCGCTCGAGCCGATGGCGGATGGCTTCCGCAATTACATTCGCAAGGCCATTCAGCGCCCTGCGGAAGAGATGCTGATTGACCGCGCTCAACTGCTCACGCTGTCCGCTCCGGAGATGACGGTACTCATCGGCGGCATGCGGGCTCTCGATGCAAACACCGGCAAGGCCAAGCACGGCGTGCTGACATCCCGGCCCGAGACACTGACGAACGACTTTTTCGTCAACCTGCTCGACATGGGCACGAAATGGCAGCCATCCTCCGAAGGCATCTACGTCGGCGCTGATCGCAAGACTACCCAGCCCAAGTGGACGGCAACACGCGTTGACCTTGTGTTTGGTTCCCACTCGCAACTCCGGGCGTTGGCCGAAGTCTATGGCTCGCATGACGGCCAGCAGAAGTTCGTCAACGACTTCGTGGCAGCGTGGACAAAGGTGATGAACCTCGGGCGTTTCGATCTCGCTTGACCCAAGCAGATCGTTCCCACCGCTGATTGGCGGGGGAAGCAGCCGGAAAGAGCGAGGGCGGCCCAGGTGGTCCGCCCTTTTCTTTTTTGGCCAACCATCCGCCGGTTGAATACGCCGCTTTTGTGCGAAGGATGCTTCAAGCGCGCCGCACACTGAATGCCAGCGAGTTTGCCACTTCGTATCCAGATCCTATCAGATTAGCAGGGAACCCGGGCAAACGGCCGGGCGCAATCGCTTCTTCGGCGGCGGCTTCAATCCCGGACGCTAGGGCAAGTCTTGAGCTGGTTTGTGTCCCGCCCGCAGCGTGGCAGTCTGGGATCTTGGAAGCCTTCAAAGAGGATAATGTAGCTTGCCAGCGCTTCTGCTCCACGGGCACCCACTCTCCCCCTACGCCCAGAAGGTCAAGATATCGCTGCGCGAGAAAGGCGTAGCATTCGAAGCGCGCTTGCCGGAGGAATTGATACCGGTGCAACGGGCGGAGGCTTTGCAAGTGCCAATCCGCGCGGTGAGGTCCCGGCGCTGATACACGCCGAAACCTCCGTTTTCGACAGCACGATCATCCTCGAATACATCGAAGACGTCTGGCCCACGCCGGCGATGTTGCCCTCCGTTCCGGCTTCGAGGGCCTAGGTGCGTATGATCGAGGACATTATGGACACCCAGTTCGAAGCCATCACCTGGAGACTCGGCAAGTTGAACTTCTTCAAGCGCGCTGAGGGTTTTCTGAAGTCGCACATGGAATCTCAGGCGAGAAGCCAGGCCAACGCGTTCTTGGCGAGGCTGGAAACCCACCTCGGCGACGCCAACAGGTTTAATGACGCGCAGTTCGGCTGGGGGGATTTGAGCGTCGTGCCACACCTCAACGGCGCAGCTGGGTTTGGCATCGGGCCCCGGCCTCGCAGCTCTCGGGTTGGCTCGAGCGGGCCAACGGGCGTGCAAGCGTGGCGCAGACCCGCCGGGAATCCGAGGATTCGATCATTGGGATGGCGCAAGTGGATCAAGCCGTGAAGGCGGGCGTTTTCAAGCGTCAGTACAGGGACCATCGTCTGGAGCGGATGATGAAGTCCGGCGGCAAGGATATTGTCCTGTCAGGCCTCGAACCCGGGACGATCCGGTACACGGGTCCTTGATGCCCGCTCGGCGGGGCTCCCGGGCGCGCTTGCGGCGAATTGTTTGTCCGCGGCGCCCCGAAGGCGTGCAAGGCAGGCATTCGGCAAAAGTCGAAAGTCCTTACCAAGACCTTAGCGGAACATGTGCAGATCGCGCAGCGTGTTGAATTGGACGCAAACCAAATTGTGGCAGGGTGAAGTTACTCCGCAACGAAGAAGTTGAACCCATGCTCGCTCGCGATTTCCAGCCCAATACGCTGTCTTTGGTCCCGCCGCACCTGCACGCCTATAATGAAGAGGCGATAGCCTTCGCGGCAGACCTGGAAGGCTACACGCCGCAGCGCCTTGAAGCCATCGTGAGGGAGGCAGCCGCTGCGCATGCCACCAAACCGTTCCTCACGACGGCTCTGCCCAACGGCATATCGGCAACGCTGACCTTCGCCGACGTTGAGCGGCAATCTGCCAATCTCGCGCGATATTTCCGCGAAGTCCTGAAGTTGTCGCCCGGCACGGTTGTCGCGGTCCAGTCGCCAAACTGTATCAGTTATGTAGTCTGTTTGCTCGGCGTGCTGCGCGCCGGCCTCGTATTGTCAAACGTCAATCCGCTCTACACGGAGACAGAAACCCGCCGGCAACTCAGGGATTGCAAGGCACAGGTGCTCATCGGTTCCATCCTTTTCGCCGACACGATTGATGTCGCCGCATCGGGCACGGATGTCGAGCACATCATTTCGATTTCGCTGACGGACTTTTTCCCGGCCCTGAAGCGGCACGGGCTCGACCTCCTGCTTCGCAAGGTGAAGCGGCTTGAGCGTCCGCTCAAGGCAGCGCATGTTACGCTTCGCGAGGCTGTTTCTGCGGGCGCAAGGTTCTCCAACCCCGTCCATCCCTATACGGAAGACCTCCTGCCAAGCAGGGACTCGATCTATCAATACTCGGGAGGAACTACCGGTACTTCAAAGGGCGTTCGCCTTACTGAGGCGGGTCTCATCACCAATATTGACCAGTTTGTCAGCCTTGCGCCGAGCATTGCTACGCTGCAAGGCCAGACGATGCTGCTCGCGCTGCCCGTCTATCACGTGTTTGGGCTTTTTGCGTCGGTCATCGCGCTGCGCCATGGGGTGCATATCGTGCTGGTCCCAAGCCCGCGCCCGCTTTCAAACTTGAAAAAGAGCTTCCAGAAGTTCCAGCCCGACATCTTCCCGGGTGTGAACACACTTTTCGCAAAACTTATGGAAGAGGCATGGTTCCAGCAGAATCCGCCAAAGCTTTCGCTGACGATCTCGGGCGCGGCAGCGCTCGATCCGGCCATCGGCAAGCGCTGGCGCGAGATGACATCCGCCCGGATTATCGAAGGCTACGGCATGACGGAAGCCACCACCTTGCTGACGATCAATCCGCCGGATGCCCGCGAACGTCCGGGCACGGCCGGTCTTCCGCTGCCTGGGACTGAAATCAGGATTCTGCTTGAAGGTGGAAGTTTCGGCAGCACCGGCGAGGTGGGTGAAGTCGTTGCCAAGGGGCCGCAGCTGATGTCGGGATATCTGGACCGGCCGGACGAAACGGCCGCAGCATTTGTCGATGGCTGGATGCGGACTGGCGACATCGGAACCATCGATCAGGACGGCTACCTGAAGATTGTTGATCGCGCGAAAGACATGGTCCTTGTCGGCGGATTTAACGTGTTCCCGAATGAAGTTGATGAAGTCCTGAACGGCTGTCTAGGGGTCCTTGAGGCCGCCAGCGCGGGCATCAAGGTCTCCCATTCCGATGAAGAGTTGCACGCCTTCGTCGTCCGGCGGGAAAGCGGGCTGACGGCGCAAGAGGTGCACGCGCACTGCGCGTTGCACCTGACTGGCTACAAGCGGCCGCGAACGGTTCATTTTGTTGACGAACTTCCGAAATCTCCGGTTGGAAAAATTCTTCGCCGCGAACTCCGCACGCTCGTAGCACCTCGCTGATTCGGTTGCGCCAGACAGCCGGTCCCGCGGTCCATGATCAGCAAATGCAGGGTATCTGACGGCTTAGTGCGCCGCTAACGAATGTTAAACAGGCTAACCCTATGCCTATACCTCTGAATTCGTTCCACGAAGAAGACGATTGACATGATCTACCCGCTACTAAGGTTCGAGCAGCAGCGGAGCGAGGTACTCCAGCGTTACAGAATCCTCAATGGCTCGGAAGTCCATGTCGCGGAGCAGATCGCGCAAACCGCCGCATTGGCTCTTGGTGTACCGATCGTCATTGCGTCGCTGAACGAGCGCTACCGAAACTGGTACAGATCGTCCTGCGGTGCAAGTTCTGAGGAAATCGAGTCCCTTCAGGCATTCTGCTCACAGGCGAACCTGTCTCAGTCGGTGTTTGCCGTGGCAGACATAGGTGATGATCCCTACTTCGCCAATGATCCTGCCGTCACCGGATCGCAAAAGATCATCTTCTTCGCCGGCGCGCCACTTCGTGATCCCGACGGAAAGCGTTTCGGGACCTTGTGTCTGATAGACTGCAAGTCGCATGCGTTTGACCAGCACCGTCTGGACCTGCTCGAAAGTTTTGCCGCGATCGTGAGCGAGGACATCTGCGTACGGAGCGCTGCACGTTATGCTGTTAGGGATCTCATAGAGGCTGAGCATGACAAGTGTGATCTCTTCGACATGGCCATGACGGACCCGCTCACAAAAGCGCTCAATCGCCGAGCCTTTTTCAGGTTTTCCGAGAGGGAAGTGCTCCGTGCCAGCCGCCACATCAAGCCGCTGACGGCGCTGATGCTCGATATTGATCATTTCAAGCGGGTGAACGATGTGCATGGACACGGCGTCGGTGATGAAGTCCTCATCCGCCTTGTTTCCTGCCTGACTGCCAATATTCGCGATGGGGATCTGCTCGGCCGGTTGGGAGGCGAGGAGTTTGCGCTGGTGTTACCGGAAACTGAGCCAATTCGCGCAGTTGTCCTGGCGAACCGCCTTCGCGAAGCTGTAAGCGAATTGAGATTTCCGGGGAAAGCCGGTCCGTTCGCCGTAACGATCAGCATCGGCATCAGCGAACCTGCCTTTGCCGATATTGACATTCTGCCGGCGCTTGAGCGCGCGGATACTGCGCTTTACATGGCCAAGCAGAACGGCCGTAATCGCGTCGAGCTCGCGTCACTTGATTTTGGACAGTCGGCGCGCGCCGTTGCCTAATCCTGAAAGGCCGGCCTGAGGCCTTATCCGGCTGGCGATGCCTCGCAATTGTGCCATGTTCGCGCTAGAGGCTGGCCCTAGATGAGCATAATGAGACGGTAACGTCTTGCCGTCGCTCGACCATTTCAGGGAACACCAATGGCACTTTCGCAGTTCAAGGGATTCGGCGGCGTTGCCCTTCGCGGCGACCTGCGCGGAGACCCCGATGACCCATTGGTGCTGCTTGTTCATGGCGGTGGCCAGACCCGCGACGTCTGGCATGATGCTGCCGCCGCTCTTGTTCGAGCGGGACGTCAGGTTATTGCTCTGGATCTTAGGGGCCACGGCAAAAGCGAATGGCCGGCCGACGGGCGCTATGATTTTGGCGCTTATGTCGAAGACCTGCGCGCCATCCTCGCACAACTCCCCTCCCGGCCCGTTATCGTAGGCGCGTCGCTGGGTGGATGGGTCGCGGCAGTTGCGGTCGGCGAAGAGGGCGGACACCTTGCTTCTGGCCTTATCCTCGCCGATGCACCGCCCGACCTTGACCTGTCAAACATCCGCGAAGCGGCCAATGCTCTGCGCGCGGCGTCCGAGACGGCAAAAGGCGCCTGGGATCCACGTGCGCTCGAGCGCTTTGGTCTCGAAGACGCACTAAAGCGCTTCAAGCAAGCCGCTCCGAAAATCCGTGTGCCCGCCTTGTTCGTGCGCGGTGCACTCAGCGCCGTAACGGACGCCGCTTCCGCCAGCCGCATGGTTGAGCAAATATCTGGCGCCGAGTATTCCGAAATCGGGGAGGCGGGCCATCTCGTCGCCTCCGATCGCAGTGACCTCTTCAGCGCTACAATGCTGGATTTCCTCGAACGCCGGATACCACGTTTCGTGCCAGAATACCGCTCGGGTTCAGATGCGCGCACCTTGCGCGATGCGCTCGGTTGCTTCGCAACAGGTGTCACAGTGGTGACAACCTTCGACTCAGGTGGGGATCCGGTGGGGCTCACGGCGAACTCGTTCACCTCGGTCTCGCTCGATCCGCCGCTGCTTCTCGTCTGCATCGCCAAGAAGTCCAGCAGCCTGAAAGCACTAAAACTGGCGGATCATTTCGCTGTGAATGTCTTGCATATCGGGCAGCAGCCAGCATCAAGCCTGTTCGCGGTCCCGGGTGAGGATCGTTTCCGCCAAACGCCCTGGAAGCGAGGCAGGCATGATGCGCCGGTCCTTTCGAACGCGCTTGCGAATTTCGAATGCCGCCGCCACCAGATGCACGACGGCGGTGACCACATCATACTGGTCGGCGAAGTGCTTCGCGCCGCTTTTGATCCGCGCCGCGATCCCTTGCTTTATTTCCGTGGAAAGTACCGCCGCCTTCATTTTTCCTGAGGCGCGCGCGCTAAAGGAATGCCTTCAACCCGGCAACAAACCGCTCGAACTGGTCGTGATGCAGCCAGTGCCCGGCATTCTCGTACACTTTCACATCCGCGTTCCTGAAATGCTTTATCCGGCCGTCAATCAACGGGTCCGACGCATGACTGTTCTGCCCGTAGAGCAGCAGGGTCGGGCAACTGATTTCGTTCCATAGCGTTTCTACATCCTCTTGAGGCATGTCGTACGGCACGATGACGCGGAAGTGGTTATCGAACTTCCAGGAATAGGTCCCGTCCTCGTTCTGGCTGATCCCGTGAATTGTCAAATGTCGCGCCTGAGCGTCGGAGAGGTAGCCGTTTTCCTCCTTCATGCGCTGGTAGGCGTCCTCAAGCGAACCATAGCGTTTCGGGTTGCGGCCAGCGGCGGCGCGCTTTGCGTCAATCCAGTCCCGCATTCGCTTGCCGATGGGCGCATTCAGGCGTTCTTTCAGCATCCGCGGAGAGGGACCGAGGCCTTCGATCGCTACCAGCTTGCGGACATTTTCGGGATAGATCCCGGAATAGCGCAGAGAGATATGACCGCCATATGAGTGAGCAACGATGGTCACTGGCGCCAGACGCTTCTGGTGAATCAGCTGCGCAAGGTCATAAACGCAGGAGCGCGCCGAGTAGTCGCCATCGGCAGACCACGCGCTGTCGCCGTGTCCGCGCAGGTCTGGCGCGATGATGTGCCAGTCCTTGCTCAGCTCCTGAGCCACCCAGTCCCAGCTGCGGCAGTGGTCTCGTCCGCCATGTAATAGGATCAGCGGCGGCGCATCCGCATTGCCCCAATCGGCATAATGCAGCCGAAGCCGCTGCGAGTAATAGCTGTGAGATGTCGGCCCTTTGATCATGCAAGGCAAATAGACTGCGCTTGGCACGAGCGTCCAGTAGGCAATCTTGTTTGATCTGCGAGCCGCCGGGTGAATGCCCCGTTGCGCCGGGGAGGATCGGCGCTAGGGTTCTGGGCATAAGCCGGTTGACAGAATCCGGCACAGAACGGGGAGACGTCCATGTTTCGCTTCATGCCTGCTTTTGCAGCGGTAGCATTCTGTGTGGGTTTGCAGGCCTGCGCGCAGCAAGCGGCCACCACGTCTGGCCTTGCAACTCCGGCAACGGTTTCCGCCAATCAGGCTTTCTCCGAGGGCCTGCCTTGGGCTGACGAGAGCGAAACTGTTCTGGCCAGCCAGGGCTTCATCGCCACCCTGAAAGACACAAGGATCCTCGCTGCAGACGGGCGCGTCGTATTCGATGCCGGTGCCTATGACTTTGCGGAAGGCCCAGCACCCGAGACCATGAACCCCAGCCTCTGGCGTCATCTTGGCCTTCTCAACAATCACGGATTGTTCGAGGTCACACCGGGGCTCTGGCAAGTTCGCGGCTTCGACATTTCGGTGATGAGTGTCATCGCATCAGAAACTGGCTACATCATTGTTGATCCACTGACGGCGACGGAAACCGCGGCTGCTGCGATGTCCCTGGTACGCGAGCATGTCGGTGAGAGACCAATCGTTGCCGTCATTTACACGCACAGCCACGGGGACCATTTCGGCGGCGTCAAAGGCATCGTGTCCGATGCCGACGTGGCCGCGGGCAAGGTACAGATCATCGCGCCGGATGGCTTCATGGAGCACGCGGTCAGCGAAAATCTGATTGCCGGCCCGGCCATGAGCCGCCGCGCGAACTACCAGTTCGGCACCCGCCTCACGCCGGGCCCTGCGGGGCAGGGCGGTGCGGGTATCGGCACAGGATTGCCGAATGGTTCCTTCAGCTTGATTGCACCGACACATACCGTGATGGAAACGGGCGAGAAACTTGTCATCGACGGCGTCGAGATCGAGTTCCAGGTCACGCCCGGGACCGAGGCGCCGGCCGAAATGAACTTCTACATTCCGCATCTCAGGGCGCTTTGCCTCGCGGAGAATGCCAATCCGACAATGCACAATGTGCTTCCGCCGCGCGGCGCCCTCGTGCGCGATTCCAAAGCCTGGGCCGACTATTTGACCGAGTCGATCCATCTCTATGGCGCCCGTACCGACGTGATGTTTGTCTCGCATGGTTGGCCACGGTGGGGGCAGGAGAACGTATATGCCTTCATGGCAACACACCGCGACGCCTACAAATTCCTCCACGACCAGTCCGTTCGCCTGATGAACAAGGGCTATACCGCTGAAGAGATCGCTGAGGTCATTGCCCTGCCGGATACGCTCGCGTCCAAGTGGTACAATCGCGGTTATTACGGCACGATGGCCCACAATTCGAAGGCTGTGTACCAGCGGTATCTGGGCTGGTACGATGCCAATCCGGCGAACCTGAACCCGTGGCCCCCCGAGCAGGCCGCCATCCGCTACGTCGAAGCGATGGGCGGCAAGAAGAAGGCGTTGCGCACGGCCCGCAAGGCTTACAAGGACGGCGACTATCGCTGGGCGGCCGAAGTCGCCAGCCATCTTGTATTTGCCGACGACACCAATGCCGAGGCCCGGGAACTCCTTGCCGGGGCCTTCGAGCAGATGGGCTACCAGGCTGAGGGTTCGCTCTGGCGCAATATGTATCTGACCGGCGCCGAAGAGGCCCGCGTCGAGCCGAGCGCATCGGGGATGACGACGCTTTCGGCAGATGTGGTTTCTGCCATCTCGGTTGCTCAGGTTTTCGACATGCTCGCAGTGAGGATTGATCCTCAGTTGGCGGAAGGAAAATCAGTTACCCTCGCCTTCGAGTTTCCGGACCTCGGCGAGACCCGGCTGGTCAGCCTCCGGAACTCCGTGCTGGTGCATGAACCCGGTGCGGGCCAGCCTGCATCTGCAACGCTCACCATGCCGAAGGCAGCCTTCCTCGGACTGATCTTCGCAGGCCAGAAGCCCGCGGACCTTGTACTGAAGGGCGTTTTGACAATGTCGGGCGATCCTGCAGCCGCGGCAACCTTGCTCAGCGTTCTTGATCCTCCGGCCGCACCAGAACCCTTTCCGATCGTGACGCCCTGACAAACTACCCCTTCGTGGCGCAACGCGTGTTATAAGCGGACACTTCGGCATTAAATTGGGTGACGCCGCTCTGGAGCGCGAGTTCGTCTCTGGCGAATTGCTTCTTCGCGGCTTCGTACGCTGAAAGCTCCCGGTCGGCGGTGGCCGCATGAGCAGCGGACACAAGCCTGTGAGTTTCGGCGTCTTCCCAAACGACGCCAGCCTCATCCGCGCGCAGTGCTGAAGTCTCGCGTTGCTCGCTCAGTTTCCCGATCTCCGCCTGGCGCGGCGCAAGTGTCGCCTGCATCGCTACGCAGGCCGCTACGTCAACGGTGTCATTGGCGAGCGCCGGGCCTGCCACCGACATTATCAGGAAAAAGAGTGAAAGTGCGTATCGCATCATTGGTCGTGTTTCTCCTTTCACTGCGGCTATTGTTCGGCAGCCGCGTGAAGGCACCGTGAACAGCGCTCAAAATGGCGTATGGCGGACTAGTGTTCCGGCGCAGAGATTATGACGGGTTAGTCTAAGCCGAGAATGGGCAGATCCTGGGGCAGGATGAGCAACTGTATGCTTCTGGCGACGCCGGGTTGCTTTTCGATCAATCCAC